>JAABUQ010004407.1_pt1 | contig 24058 bp, 19 predicted proteins | sample 5560001 | NCBI WGS metagenome assembly JAABUQ01 (sample SAMN10711888, study PRJNA513371) | rock metagenome | isolation source: Antarctica rocks | place: Antarctica: Victoria Land, Finger Mt nord | collected 2015-12-18
GGTAGCGAGTTGCGCCGAGGCGAAACCGAGCGAAGCGGCGGCGAGCGGCAGCAGCAGGGCGCGCAGCCCGGCGGGCGCCAGCCAGGCGGCGCAGGCCGCCGGGGCGAACACCGCCGCGCCGGCCCACCAGCGCGGCTCGGCGGAGACGCTGAAGTAGAACACGACGCCCGGCGCCCATGAACACCGGCAGCCAGAGCGCGAACCGCCCCCGTTCGGCGGCCAGCAGCCAGCGCAGCGCCGCCACATGCGCCGCCCAGCTTCCGCGCGCGGCGGCAATCACCTGCTCCATCACACAACCTCCGGTGGCAACATACCGGCTGGTGGCTCAACAGGCCATCACGCAGATGCTAGAAACCCTTATGACCGTCCGCACCCGCTTCGCCCCCAGCCCGACGGGGATGCTGCACATCGGCGGCGCCCGCACCGCGCTGTTCAACTACCTGTTCAGCAAGCACGCCGGCGGCAACTTCCTGCTCCGCATCGAGGACACCGACCGCGAGCGCAGCACCGAGGCGGCGACGCGGACGATCCTGGAAGGGCTCGCATGGCTCGGGCTCACCCCGGACGAGGAGCCGGTGTTCCAGTCCACGCGGGCGGCGCGCCATGCCGAGGTGGCGCGGGAGCTGCTGGAGCGCGGCCGGGCCTATCGCTGCTATTGCACGCCCGATGAATTGCGGCAGATGCGCGAGCGCGCGGTCGCCGAGGGCCGTCCACCGCGCTACGACGGGCGGTGGCGCGACCGCGATCCGGCCGAGGCCCCGCCCGGCATTCCGCCCGCGATCCGGCTGCGCGTGCCGCGCGAGGGCGAGACGGTGGTGGACGACCTCGTGCAGGGCAGCGTGCGCGTGGCGAACGCCGAGCTCGACGACATGATCATCCTGCGCAGCGACGGCACGCCGACCTACCTGCACGCGGTCGTGGTGGATGACCACGACATGGCGATCACGCACGTGATTCGCGGCGACGACCATCTGACCAACACCTTTCGCCAGGTGCAGGTCTACGAGGCGATGGGCTGGCCGCCGCCGCGCTTCGCCCACCTGCCGCTGATCCACGGCGCCGACGGGGCCAAGCTGTCGAAGCGGCACGGCGCGGTCAGCGCGCTCGAGTTCCGCGAGCAGGGCTATCTGCCGGAGGCGCTGTGCAACTACTTGCTGCGGCTCGGCTGGGGTCACGGCGACGTCGAGGTAATCGGCCGCGACGAGGCGATCCGGCTGTTCGACATCGCTGATGTCGGCCGCGCGGCGAGCCGGATGGACTATGCCAAGCTGACCCACATCAACGGCATCTATCTGCGCCATGCCGACGACGAGCGGCTTACCCGCGACGTGCTCCACCGGCTGGCGCACCGGCCCGACCTGTCGCTCGGTAGCATCGCGGCAGGCCGCATCCGCGCCCTGATGCCGGACCTCAAGGAGCGCGCCAAGACCTTGGTGGAACTCGCCGACAACGCCGCCTTCCTGGCGCAGGCCGTTCCGCTACCGTTCGAGCCGAAGGCGACGGCGCTGCTGACGCCGGAGGCCAAGTTGATGCTGCGGGAGGTGGCCGAGCCACTGGCGGCGACGGACTTCTCGCGCGCCGCGCTGGACGCGGCGCTCCGGGCCTATGCGGAGCGTTCGGGGCGGAAACTCGGCCAGGTGGCGCAGCCGCTGCGCGCGGCGTTGACGGGCAGCACGAGCAGTCCCGGGATCGACGCCACCTTGGCGGCGCTCGGGCGGGACGAGGCCTTGGCGCGGATCGCCGCGGCGTCCGTGTAGGCCCCTCCCCCTGCCCCCTCCCGCAAGGGGAGGGGGTTCTCTTCCCCTCCTCCCCTTGCGGAGGAGGTCGGGAGGAGGGGTGGAACCTAAGCCGACTTCTTCAACATCACCGGCGTCGTGCACCTGCCGCTGGCGGCCTGGCCGTTGAACGTGTCGCCGTCGATCTTGCCCGTCAGGTCGGCCCCCGGCATCCCGCCGCGCTTCCTGTGCGCCGGCGCCGGCACGGCGGCGACGTTGCCCGACAGCGAGCCGTCGTCGGCCACCGGACCGCTGAACGTCATCGCCCGGTTCCACATCAGGTTGAACTCTTTGTTCTGGACCGTGAGCGTGGCCATGCTCGGGCCGTGACAACCCTTCGCGTAGCTCACCTTGCCCGTATACGTGCCGCTGTAGTCGGGCGCGGGCGGAGCGGGCGGTGGCGACGGAGGCGGCGGGGGTGGCGGCGAGGAGCAGGCCTGCAGCACCAGCCCCGCCCCTGCCAGGGCGAGCAGAAGCCCGCGCTTTGCGATCATTTTGAACCTTTCCTATTCCGTCGCTTGCGGGATGCCAGCGACTCTTGCGGGATGCCGGCGACTGGCGACAACGCAACGACCGCAACGCATAGACCGGATGCCGCGGAGCATCAACCTATGCGGGCGCACGATCCTTCGACTTGCTCCCGCAAGGTAACGGCATTGACGGGTCCAGGGCCTTCCTGCATCGAAGACGCGTGCGCTACCGCCAGAAGCATCTGCTCGCGATCGAGGGATTGCACCCGCCGGAGATCGGGCAACTGCTCGACCTCGCGGAGAACTACGTTTTGCTCAACCGGTCCGGCAAGACGCAGCGCGATCTCCTGCGCGGCCATACGCTGATCAATTTGTTCTTCGAGGACAGTACCCGAACGCGCACCAGCTTCGAGCTCGCCGGCAAGCGACTCGGCGCCGACGTCATCAACATGAGCGTCTCCACCTCCTCGGTGAAGAAGGGCGAAACCCTGCTCGACACGGCGGCAACGCTCAACGCCATGCATTGCGACCTGCTGGTGGTGCGGCACGACCAGTCCGGGGCGCCGAACCTGCTGGCGCAGAAGGTGGACGCCGCGGTCATCAATGCCGGCGACGGTACTCACGAGCACCCGACGCAGGCGTTGCTCGACGCGCTCACCATCCGGCGCCGCAAGGGGCGCATAGAGGGCCTTGCGGTGGCCATCTGCGGCGACGTGTCGCACTCGCGGGTGGCGCGGTCGAACATCCACCTGCTCACCACGATGGGCAGCCGGGTGCGGGTGGTCGGACCGCCCACCCTGATCCCGTCCGAGGCGGCGGCACTCGGCGTCGACGTGTTCCACGACATGCGGACCGGGCTCGCCGGCGCCGACATCGTGATGATGCTGCGCTTGCAGCACGAACGGATGACGCGCGGCCTCGTGCCGAGCGCGCGCGAGTATTTTCGCTTCTACGGGCTCGACGCCGAGAAGCTCGCCTGGGCGCGGCCGGACGCCTTGGTGATGCATCCGGGACCGATGAACCGGGGCGTGGAGATCGACAGCGCCGTCGCCGACGACCCGACGCGCAGCGTCATCCGCGAGCAAGTCGAGATGGGTGTCGCCGTCCGCATGGCGGTGCTCGACACGCTGGCCCGAGGGGCCGGGCGCAATGCTTGATAGCGCGCTTCGCCCGCTGCTGTTTCGCGACGTGCGGCTGGTCGACGCGGCGACCGACTCGCGGGGCGACCTGCTGGTGCGCGACGGGGTGATCGCCGATCTCGGCCCCGGCCTCGGCACGCCGGACGGCGCGAGCGTGATCGAGCAGGCGGGCGCGGTGCTGTGCCCGGGCCTCGTCGACATGCGCGCCGCGTTGGGCGAGCCGGGTTACGAGTATCGCGAAACCATCGCCTCGGCGGCCGAGGCCGCGGCGGCGGGCGGGATCACCGCCCTGGCCGCGCTGCCCGACACCATGCCGCCGATCGACGACCCGGCGCTGGTCCGGCTGCTGCGCGCGCGCGGCGAGGAGACCGGAAGCCTGACCATCCTGCCCTACGCCGCCATCACAAGGGGTTGCCGGGGCGAGGAGCTGGCCGAGATCGGGCTGCTGCACGAGGCCGGCGCGGTCGCGTTCACCGACGGCGGGCGGGCGCTCGGCTCGGCACGGCTGATGCGTCAGGCGCTGTCCTACGCGAGCGGGTTCGGCGCGCGGATCGTGCAGCATCCGGAGGAGCCGTCGTTGGCCGAGGGCGGCGTCGCCACCGAAGGGGCGCAGGCGACAAGGCTCGGCCTGTCAGGCACGCCCGCCTGCGCCGAGGCGATCCTCGTCGCGCGCGACATCCGCCTGGTCCAGCTCACGGGCGGCGCGGTGCATTTCGCTCACGTCTCGACCGGCGAGGCGCTCGGGCTGATCCGGCGCGCCAAGCAAGACGGGCTGAGCGTCACCTGCGACACCGCCCCGCCGTATTTCGACCTCAACGAGACGGCGATCGGCGATTTCCGCAGCTACGCCAAGCTGTCGCCGCCGCTGCGTCGCGAGGCGGACCGCCTTGCCGTGGTCGCCGCGTTGGCCGACGGAACGATCGACGCGATCGCGTCGGACCATCAGCCGCGCGACGCCGACGACAAGCGGTTGCCGTTCGCGCAGGCGACGCCGGGCGGCACGGGGCTCGCGACCCTGCTCGGCGTGACCCTGGCGCAAGTGCACGGCGGCGCGCTGGCGCTGCAGCGCGCGCTCGCCTTGCTGACCGCGGCACCCGCACGCCTGCTCGGCCATCCGGGTGGCCTCCTGGCGAAAGGGGCGGTGGCCGATCTGTGCCTGTTCCACCCCGAGCGTGTGTGGCGGGTCGAGGCCGGCGCGTTGCCCGGCAAGGCGCAGAACACGCCGTTCGACGGACGGGCGCTGGAGGGGCGGGTCCTCGGCACGTGGAAGGCAGGAAGGCGGGTGTTCGGATGATCCCTTCGGTCGACTACACCCTGCTCGGCTATGCGCTCGGCTCCATCCCGTTCGGGCTGCTGCTGACACGGGGGGCCGGTCTGGGCGACATCCGGGCCATCGGTTCGGGCAGCATCGGTGCCACGAACGTGCTGCGCACCGGCCGTCGCCTGCTCGCCGCCACCACTGTGCTGCTGGACGGCGGCAAGGGGGCCGCCGGCGTGCTGATCGCGCAATGGCAGGGCGGTCACGCCGCCGGGCTATGGGCCGGGCTCGGCGCGGTGATCGGCCACCTGTTTCCGATCTGGCTCGGGTTCCGGGGCGGCAAAGGGGTCGCGACGGGCCTCGGCGTGCTGCTCACCACCACGTGGCCGGTCGGTGTGCTCGCCTGCGTCATCTGGGTCGGCTGCGCGGCGGTGCTGCGCATCTCGTCGGCCGCCGCGCTCCTCGCCTTCGCTTTGGCGCCGGCGCTGGCGAGCCTGATCTCCGGCTGGGAGGTCGCGGCGATGGCGATGGCGATCACGGTGCTGGTATTCGTGCGGCACGAGGCCAACATCCGCCGCCTGCTGGACGGCACGGAACCGCGCATCGGCAGGCGTCGGCGGTAGCGCGGTCGCGGTTAACCGGAAATTAGCGGGCCGCCCGGTCATCTGACGTTCGTCAACTGACGTTCGTCAACAGGAATACCAAGCATTGTCCGAGACGGTCGACCACCTGCGCCTCGCGCGCGCCGAGGGCGTCGGGCCAATCACCTATCGACGATTGCTGCAGGTCTACAAGTCGCCCGCCGCGGCGATCGAGGCGTTGCCCGAGTTGGCGCGCGCCGGCGGCAGGCGGGCGGCGCCGGCGGTGCCCAGCACGGCCCGCGCGCAGCAGGAGATCGCGGCACTCGAGCGGATGGGCGGCCGATTGCTCGTGCTGTCCGGTCCGCACTACCCGCCGCTGCTGGCGCTCTCCGAGGACGCGCCACCGATCATTGCCGTGCTCGGCACCCCCGAGGCGCTCTCGGCCCGGTCCGTCGCCCTGGTGGGCGGGCGCAACGCGTCGGCCAACGGCAGGCGGATGGCCGAGGTGCTGGCGCGCGACCTCGCCGAAGCCGGCTTCGTCGTGGTCTCCGGCATGGCGCGCGGCGTCGACGCGGCGGCGCATCGCGGCGCGCTCGCGGCGGGCCGCACCGTCGCCGCCGTCGCCGGCGGCCTGAATCATCCCTACCCGCCCGAACACGGGGCGCTGCAGGAGCAGATCGCCGCCGCCGGCGCCGTGGTCGCCGAAGCGCCGCTCGGCACCGCCCCGCAGGCGCGGCACTTCCCGCGCCGCAACCGCGTCATCGCCGGCCTCTCGCTCGGCGTCATCGTGGTCGAGGCCGCGCCGCGCTCGGGCAGCCTCATCACCGCGCGGATGGCGCAGGAATACGGTCGCGAGCTGTTCGCCATGCCCGGCTCGCCGCTCGACCCGCGCTGTCGGGGTTCCAACGACCTGATCCGGCAGGGCGCGCACCTGACCGAATCGCTGGCCGACGTGCTCGACAACCTCCCGGATCACCCCCTTCGGCAGGGTTTGGCACGGGCGCCGCTGTTCGCGCGCGGCCCCGCCCCGGACAGGGCCGAGCCGGCCGCCACGCTGCCCGCGATGCCGGAAGCGCCGGGGGAGATGGGAGCCATACGCCGGCAAGTCATTGACCTGCTTGGACCTTCTCCCACATCGGTTGACGACTTGATCCGAGACTGCCAGTTCTCTCCCGCTGCCGTGATCGCGACATTGCTGGAACTTGAACTCGCCGGACGCGTCGAGACCCTTCCCGGAAACCGCGCGATGGCCGTGGCCGAACGCGACGGGCCGTAGGACACCAAGGATACCATGCCGGACGTTGTCGTCGTCGAATCTCCCGCCAAAGCCAAGACTATCAACAAATATCTGGGTGGCGGCTACACCGTGCTCGCCAGCTTCGGGCATGTCAGGGACCTGCCTCCGAAGGACGGTTCGGTCCGCCCGGACCAGGATTTCGCGATGGACTGGGAGGCGGACGAGCGCGGCACCCGGCAGGTCGCCGCCATCGTCAAGGCGCTGAAGGGCGCGCACACCCTCTATCTCGCCACCGACCCCGACCGCGAAGGCGAGGCGATCTCGTGGCACGTGCGCGCCATGCTCGAGGACAAGCACGCGCTGAAAGGCGTCAGGGTCGAGCGCATCACCTTCAACGAGATCACCCGCACCGCGATCCGCGCCGCGATGGCGCACCCGCGCGACCTCGACCAGCCGTTGATCGAGGCGTACCTGGCGCGCCGGGCGCTCGACTACCTGGTGGGCTTCACCCTGTCCCCCGTGCTGTGGCGCAAGCTGCCCGGCAGCCGCAGCGCCGGGCGCGTGCAGTCGGTGGCGCTGCGCCTGATCTGCGAGCGCGAGGCCGAGATCGAGGCTTTCCGGCCGCGCGAGTACTGGACCGTCGAGGCGCTGTTCACGACCCTGGCCGGCGCGCCGTTCACCGCGCGGCTGACGCATCTGGACGGGCGCCGGCTCGACCAGTTCGACCTCAACACCGAGGCGCTGGCGCTGCGCGCGAAGGCGGCAGTCGAGGCGGGCGCGTTCACCGTCGGCTCGGTCGAGCGCAAGCGGGTCAAGCGTAACCCGCCGCCGCCGTTCACCACCTCCACCTTGCAGCAGGAAAGCTCGCGCAAGCTCGGCTTCGGCGCGCAGGCGACCATGCGGCTGGCGCAGCAGCTGTACGAGGGCGTCGAGCTCGACGGCGACACGGTCGGCCTTATCACCTACATGCGGACCGACGGCGTGCAGATGGCCCGCGAGGCGATCACGTCGATCCGCGAGCATGTGGACGGCACCTACGGCCGCGACTACCTGCCGGTGGCGCCGCGCGAATACACCAGCCGGGCGAAGAACGCGCAGGAAGCGCACGAGGCGATACGCGCGACCGACGTCGCGCGCACCCCCGAAAGCGTCGCGCACGCGCTCAATCCCGAGCAGCGGCGGCTCTACGAGCTGGTGTGGAAGCGCGCCGTCGCCTCGCAGATGCAGTCGGCCGAGCTCGACCAGGTGAGCGTCGAAGTGACCGACGGGCGCGGCCTCAAGCTGCGCGCGACCGGCTCGATCGTGGCGTTCGACGGGTTCCTCAAGCTGTATCGCGAGGACACCGACGACCACGCCGAAGGTGCCGAGGTCGACGATGGGCGGATGCTGCCGCCGATGACCGAGCGGGACCGGGTCGATCGCGGGGACGTCGCCGCCAACCAGCATTTCACCCAGCCGCCGCCGCGCTTCTCGGAGGCCAGCCTGGTCAAGAAGATGGAAGAGCTCGGCATCGGCCGGCCCTCCACCTACGCCTCGATCCTGTCCGTGCTGCAGGACCGCAACTACGTCCGCCTCGACAAGAAGCGGTTCATCCCGGAGGACCGCGGCCGGCTGGTGACCGCGTTCCTCACCAGCTTCTTCGAGCGCTACGTCGACAGCGGCTTCACCGCGACCCTCGAGGAGAAGCTCGACGACATCTCGGACGGCCGGGCCGACTGGCGCGAGGTGATGCACGCGTTCTGGGAAGACTTCTCCCGGGCGGTCGACCAGACCAAGGACCTGAAGATCTCGGACGTCATCAACGCCCTCGATCAAGACCTCGGCGAGCATTTCTTCCCGCCGCGCGACGACGGCACCGATCCGCGCATCTGCCAGGCCTGCGGCACCGGCCGGCTCGGGCTCAAGCTCGGCCGCTACGGCAGCTTCATCGGCTGCTCGAACTATCCCGCCTGCCAGTACACGCGCCGTCTCGCCATCGAGGGCGGCGACGAGAACGACGAGACGCTGAAGGAAGGGATGCGCGGGCTCGGGCCGCATCCCGACACCGGCGAGGAGATCACCGTCCGGCGCGGCCCCTACGGGCTCTACGTGCAGCAGGGCGAGCCGGGCGAGGACAAGAAGCAGAAACCGCGACGCACGTCCCTGCCGCGCGGCATGACGGGCGAGGCGATCACCCTCGACCAGGCAATCGGCCTGCTGTCGCTGCCGCGCGCGATCGGCCTGCATCCGGAGACGCGCGAGCCGATCGAGGCCGGCATCGGCCGGTTCGGCCCCTATGTGCGGATGGGCGCGGTGTTCGGCTCGCTCGACCGCGACGACGACATCCTGGCGATCGGCATCAACCGCGCGGTGGACGTGCTGGCGAAGAAGCTGGCCAGCGTACGCTCGCTCGGCCCGCACCCCAAGGACCGGGAGCCGGTGTCGGTGCGCAAGGGCCGCTTCGGCCCGTATGCGCAGCACGCCAAGACGGTGGCCAACCTGCCGCGCGGGGTGGCGATGGAGGACGTGACGCTCGACGAGGTGGTGGCGCTGCTCGTCGAACGCGGCAAGCCGCTGAAGGCCAAGGGGACGGCGAAGCGCAAGGCGGCCCCGGCCAAGGCCGAGAAGCCGAAGCCCGAGCCGAAACCCGCCGCACCGGCCAAGCGCGCGGCCGCGAAGAAGAAGCCGAAGGCCAAGAAGCGCGCCAAGAAGAAACCGGCTGCGAAGCAGAAGGTGGCTGCCGAGTAGCTTGGTACGGGCTGCCTGGCTCGCGCGAAGATTTCAGAGCATCGACGGCCCGCTCAACAATTCGGCAAGGCTGTGAGCTAGCTCACATGCCGGCCCGGATTGTCCGGGCGACAGTGACGGTCGGACTTCCCCGCCGGCCTTTCGCCCGTTGCGAGGCCGATGGAAGCTCGGCGATACGATTTCGACATGCGACAGGGGAGAATGTCATGAGCAGCACGTCACCAACCTCATCGGTGCTACGTGACCGCATACCGACAGTCTCCTGCCACAACCCCCACCGTATCAATCTAGGCGTCGACTGGACGGAGCTTCTCGCCGCACTCCAGGAATATGTGGATCAGCATTTCGCTCCGGTGTGGCACACGCCTGTCAAGATCATCGACGGCAAACATAGCGTCAGGGCTAAACCGGGACACTGGCAACTTGTTTTCCTCAGAAAGAACGATCAAGAACAGGGCATAAAAGGCCTGCTTGGTTTCCATGATCTCACCGAGCACGGCCAGCCGCTGGCGAAAGTTTTCGTCGACGAGGTCGAAAGAAACCACGAGCAAGTGTCCGTGACGGCCTCGCACGAGCTCGGCGAAATGCTGGTGGATCCGTGGATCCACATGGGCGTAAGAGGCCTGGACGAGAACAGCTGGTACGCTTACGAGACTTCGGATGCCGTCGAAGTCGGCCCGACGGTCGATGTCCGCGGCCTTCCGATGAGCAATTTCGTCTACCCGGAATGGTTCGGGGCGTTCCCCGGGCCGAAGTTCGATCACCGAGGCCAGTGCGCCCGGCCGTTCGAGATCATGGAGGGCGGGTTCGTGCCGATCTTCCGCAACGGGGAGTGGGCGCTACGGAAAGCGGACGGGACGGACGCGCCAATCCATTTGGACAGCAACGGAAATTGGGTTCTGGGAGCGGGGGCTCATATCGATGGGGCAACGCACGCCCGCGTGACGCGGCGGCCGAACCCCGCGCGACGCTTGTCCGATCACGCACACCTGTTTCAAACGCAACCGGGCTCGGCCAAGCCCGGCCGCTAGGCAGCGACCGGCTGGTTCCCGCAGTGCCGCGCGAGGAGGGTAAACTCGCGCAGGCCGTACTCGGCCACCACCTCCACCGAGCAGCCGAGTTCGGCCGCGCAGAACGACGCCCAGCGGGCCGGGTGGGTCCGGTAGAGTTCCGGGTGGTCTGCGCCCTCCTGCAACGGCCGTAAGAAGTTGACCGCGAAGCCGCGGCGTGTGGCCCGCCACATGCCGCGGAGAGTCGCCGCGACGAAGGCCTCCCAGATGTCGGCGGAGTGGTGCAGCTTCACGTTCATGATCCCGCTCGCCACCGCGTAGTCGGCGATGCGGGGGCTCTCGTGGCCGACGAAAAAACGCCGCATCGCGTTTTGCGGGTGAGAACGCCGGGCGGCGCGGATCATCGCCGGCGACAAGTCGATGCCAAGACAATCTACCGCCGTCGCGGAATGAAACTGTTTTAGATAGGCGACGAGCCCGCCATAGCCACATCCGAGATCGTCGAGCGAGAACTGCCGGCCGAAGTCGCAAACCTGTAGAAGTTGCACGAAGCGTAGCTCCTGACTCGGCCGGCACGACCAGTCCACGCCACGCGCCGTCGCGCCGTGCTGGGCAAGCTTAGCAGAGTAGTAGCCTAGAACGTTCGCGTAGACGGCCTGCATTGCACCTGCAATCTGCCTGCCTGAGAAAACACCGCTTGGCGCTGGCGCGCGATTTGCGCCGGAGCCGCAGTCCTCTATCTCGGTTGCCTTGGCTTGATCGGGACCGAGATCACGATGTGCTCGACCGGGCTATGAGAAACGGGCTTGCCTCGCGTGACGAGCACCCTGGGATCGTCTTTCATGAGGTGAACTTTCGTGTGCACGGGCAACGGATTGGGCGAGCCCAGATTGTCGTTATAAGCCTGGACCACCCTATCGTGGCCATTCACGCCGTCGATGTCCGGCGAATAGTTTCTCATGTCATGGTCAAGAAATTTGAACCATCGCGTGCGTTCCTTCGGATGGTCGGGCGCAATGTTCAGCAAATTGAACGCATCTTTCAGGCTGGTTTTTTCGCTAAACAGCCCAAACCGTTGATGGAGCGCCCGCATTTCCGTCACCGGGTCTCCGGCAGCGAACCGCTTGTTCATGTGGTGCAGTACGGAGCTAGTCGTGCTGTCCTCGATTAGGGACCCCATGGCGTCCTCCCGTGCGTCGGGCAACATGCAATGTTGCAGTCCCGACGACGCACGCTTATAGCCTCATTGCAACGCCGTTTCAACTTCCGCTTCCGCCGCGGCGAGCGGCTTGTCAAGCACGCGCGCTCCGGAAACCTGGATTAGGTAGTTGGCGCGCGACAGCAACGCGGGCAGTTCCCCCCGGGCGGCGTCCACGCCGGTACGCACCAGCGACCGGGCGCGGATGATGCACGCATGCGCCTCGGAGATCCGATGCGTCCGGCGCCGCGCAACTTCGATTGCCTCGGCCGAGGTCAGGGCAGACGCCGCCGCGTTACCGTCGCCGAATTGCGCGTCCGCAAGCTCGGCGAGCATGCGAGGCTCAAGCTCGAGACCGGCCCGAGCCTGTCGCGCGACTTCGAGGCCGTCGCGCAGGACGCGCGCTGCCCGGCGAAGTCGCCCGCGGCGCTCCGGGCGAGCGCCGTCGCGGCTGTTCCGTATGATCGGACGTGAGGCGCCTTCGCTTTCGCGCCGTAGTCGACGACGAAGCCCGCGTGCAGCGCCGCTGCGGAGGCGTCGCCGCGCAGCCATGCCAATTCGACCTGAGCCATGTGCGGAAGGAACTGCACGACATAGTCGACGCGTTCGGGATCGATTTTAGTCACCCGCGCAAGCCAGGATTCCGCTTCATCGGACCGGCCCAGCCGCACCAGGATCAGCGTGCGGCAGCATTTGATCCACTGCTCAATGTCGAAGCCGAGCAGCTGGTTGGCGGTCAGCCCGAGCGCGACGTCTCGGTTCATATCCTTCTGCTCCGCGATCGTCGCGAGGGCCGAGTCGTTCGCAGCGAGCGCCTCGCGCAACCGACCCGCGAAAAAATGGCCTTGCGAGAGCATGCCGGTCACCGTCGCGGTGCGCCCGGCATCGCCCTCCTTGGTCGTCAGCGTCAAGGCCTCCCGCACGATGGCGACGTAGTCGTCGGCGGCGCCGGTCGCCGCCAGGATGCGGCCATACGCGCCGAGCAGCAGCGGCGGATGCATGTCGTCTCCGCCCGATCGGGCGTACTGCAGCGCCTCGTCGGCAAACGGCTTCGCCTCATCCGCCGACATGCCCTCGCGCCAGCCGAAGCTGAGGATTTGCCCGCTGGCCAGCGCGCGCATCCGGTCGTTCATCTCCGAACGCGGGACATCTTGAAGCAGGCCGCGAACCTTCTTCCAGTGCCGAAGCGCTTCCGCGGAATTGGACCGGCCGACCCACTGTGCGGCGCGCCGGAGATGCGTCGCCGCCTGCAGCAGGTCGCCGGCCGCCTCGCAATGGTGCGCGAGCAGGCCGGCGGTCTCGTCGAGACGGCCCCACTCGAATTGACCGATCGTTTCAGCTACCGCCGCATGGAGAGCGGTCCGCCGCGTGCGGAGTTGCATCGCGTACGCAACTTCCTGGATCAGCGGGTGCCGGAAGGCGAAGCTGCGGCCCGCGACGGTGGTCAGCTCGCGCACCAGCCCCGAATCGCTCAGCCGGGCGAGCAGCGGCTCGATCTCGCTTTCGAGGATCGCGGCGACCGCCTGCACCACGGCCAGGGGAAACTCCTTGCCGACAATCGCGCCCACCTGCAGCAGCATCTTCTCGCGCTCCGGCAGCCGGTCGATGCGGGCACCCAGCACCGTCTCCAGAGTCGCCGGCAGCTGCGCGAGATTGCGCGACGGCCCCGCGCGGTACTGGCCTCGCTCGCCCACGAGGACGCCGTTGTCCGCCAGCGAAAGCACCAGCTCCTCGGCGAAGAACGGGTTGCCGCCGCTGCGCTCCGTGATCTCGGCACGCAGGCCGGCGAGCGCCGGCGCATCCCCCGTCAGCTCTTGCACGAGATCGCCCGTGTCCCCGGCGCCGAGCTCGCCGAGCGCGACTTCCCGATAATGCGCGCGATCCATCCAGGGCGCCCTGTAGGTCGGGCTGAAATTGAGGACCAGCAGGACCCGCGCGCCGGCGACGGCGTCGACCAGCGTCTCGACGAAGTCCTCGCTTGGCTGATCGAGCCAGTGCAAGTCCTCGAAGATGATGACGGCCGGCTCGCGCCCGGCGCCCTGCACCATGCGCCGCACCACCTCGCGCAGCTGGGCATGCTTCACGCGCGGGTCCAGGCGCGCGACGGACGGCTCGGGGGTACCGAGGCCGAGGAAATCGGCGAGGAGCGGCAGTTCGTCTTCGGAAACCAAGCCGAACTCCACCAGCCGCCGCGCGATCGCCGCTCGAGCGGCGGTGGGCTCGTCCAGCGGGGCGAGCCGGAACAATGACCGCAGCATCTCGAGCACGGGCTGCAGCGGGGTGGCATGCGCGTAAACCAGGGCGCGCGCCTCGAGCACGTTCACGCCGCGTCGTCGGCACCATTCGCCGAACTCGTAGCACAGCCGGCTCTTGCCCACCCCTGGCGGGGCGACCAGGCCGATCGCACTCGCTTGGCCTTGCTCGGCAGCGGCGAAGGCGCGCTGGAGCACCGCAACCTCCTCGCTGCGGCCGTAGAGCCGGGCGAGGTCGGCGTCGCGAAACTGCCCGCTGGCCACGGCGGGCTTGAGGCCGACCAGCCGATGCAGCTCGATGCGGTCCGGCAGACCCCTGGCGAGATGCCGCCCGAGTGAAACCGTATCGCAATAGGCCAATACGAGCTGCCGGCATTCCCGGCTCAGGCAGATGTCCCCCGGTTGCGCGAGCTGCTCGATCCGGTTGGCGACGTGGACGGTGATGCCGGCCGCTTCATGCTCGACGGCGGTTCCGGTGTCGAGCTCGCCGGCGATCACCTCGCCCGAGTGCAGCCCGACCCGGATTACGGGTGAGGCAGGCAGGGCGGCGACGGCCTCCCGCATGGCGAGCGCCGCCTTGCAGGCGAGCAAGGCGTGGCCTTCCCGCGCTTGCGGGGCGCCGAAGGAGGCTTTCAGCCCGTCACCGAGCGAGCGGAGGATTGTGCCATCGAACCGCCGAACGGCTTGCGCCATCGCGGCGATCACCGGCCGCAACCGGCCCATCGCTGCTTCGGCATCGAGCCCCGCGATGAAAGAGGTCGAGTCCACGATGTCGGCGAACAACACGGTTGCCTGCTTGCGCTCCCCGCCCGCCGCCCCGTCCCGCCTCGCTTGCCGCAGCAGGCTGCCGCACCAGGTGCAGAACTCCGATGCAGCCGGAGCGCGGTGCCCGCACGCGGGACAAGAGATTTCGAGACCTGATCCACAGCTCGCGCAAAAGCGGCTCCCGATCGGGCTGGTCGATCCGCACTGGTCACATCGCGGGTCGGTCTTCACGCGCACCGTCCTCGACCTCCGCGCCCCGTCATCCGCCGACGGGGCGCGTCCTCTCCGTCGACGGACGTTACATTACGTTGACATGGTTTGCACGCCGCACCCAGACGGTTCGCGCACAGCTCCGCTGGGCTACGGCACTACGCCGGCACGCGGTGCCGCGCGCCAGGGAGTCGGGGAGGCGCAACCCTCCCCGGCAACCCAATCCTCAGTTCGTGGTCTGACTCGGCCGCGGGCTGAAATCCGCCGGGATCGCGTTCTCGATCCCGAGACGGCGATCCTCCGTGGTGATCCCGAGCGCACGGCAGCCCTGGCCGTTATAGTGCGGCAAGGTGTTCACGACCTCCTCCGGGATCGTCGCGAGCGACGCCGGCAGTGGGGCCGCCCTGCCGGCGAGGCGTGCCGGGTCGAACGCGGACAGCAGGCTGCCGGTGCCCGGCGTGAGGGCGTCGTGCGGCCCGAGATTGGTTTGCGGCTTGCCGTCCGGCCGGTTGAACGCCGGGTTCGCCGAGGCCGCCGCGCGCGCCAGCAACTCGTCGGGCAATTCGGCCAGCGGCGTGAGGCCGAACACGTTGTTGATCAGCGAGATGACCGAAGCGTGGTCGCCTTCCTCGTGCGCCACCACGCCGGCCCGGGCGAACGGCGAGATCACGATCAGCGGGATGCGCGGGCCGCGGCTCAACGGCAATCCGGCCGGATCGAAGCTCAGTATCCGCGGCGGCACGTGGTCGTAGTCGCCTTCCGACTCGTCATAGGTGATCACGATGGCGCTCTCGCCCCAGTACGGGCTCGACGCGATCGCGTTGATCTCGCGCGCGAGCAGCGCCTCGCTGATCTCGCTGTCCGAGTAGGCCGGATGGTCGTCGTCGCCCAGGAAGTTGCCCTGCACGTAGTTGGCGTCCGCGCTGCCGTCGTCGTAGGCGGGGGTGAGGCCCTGGATGTTGTCGTAGCCGCCGCGCACGTAGAACACGCCGCCGTCCTGCGGCAAGCGCGTGCCGGCCATATCGTCGAAGAAGCTGCCGAGCCCGTGCAAGTGCGCGGCCTCCTTCGGATTATTGGCGACGTAACCGAAATACTGCGCCCCATTATGATGCCCGATGTAGCTCGCGTGCGGCACGCTATCGATGCCGTTGGCCGACGGCAGGTTGGGCTCGCTGGCGCTGTAGCCGTTCTGATACCAGCCCCAGTCGATCGCTTTGCGGCCCTGGTGCGTCAAGGCGAAGGTGTCCAGCTTCACGTCGGCGAGGTCTTGCGCCGGATTGGCGTCGTTGGCCTTGAGCGTCGCCGCCTCGGACCCGGTAAAGGAGAGCGGCAGCGAGGCGAACGTCAGGCTCGGCGCGACGTTCGAGGAAGACCCGCCCTCGTTCTTGCGTTGCGGCGCGGGCAGCGGCTCCGGGTTCGTCGCCGACGAAATGTTGGTGGGCTCGCTCGGGTTGCCGGAGTACGCCGAGGCAGCGCCCGGCAAGCCGGGGATCGGATCGTTCACCACGGGCACGCCGATCGAGTTGAACGAGCCGGCATCGCCGCTATTGCTGAACGTGATCGCGAGCTCGGGATGCTTCACCCACTGGGTTTCGCCCGACTGGCCGGCGATCATGGCGATCGCGTTCGGCGTCGACGGACCGATGGTGGTCTGGAAGATGTTGTCGAACAGCGCGAAATTGTGCGCCCACTGCCACATGAACGGGATGGTGTCGCAATCGACGTAGGCCATCGCCAGCTCGCCGAACTGCTTGGCCCGATTGTTCGGGTTGTTGCCCGCGGTGCCGGGGAGGGTCGGGATGCTGTTGTAGGTGCTGCGGCTGTAGCCAAGGCCGCCCGCCACGTATTTCGATTCCTCGGCGACGGCGAAGCGGTCCATCTTCGGCACCGCCGTCGACGGATCGAGGTTCATCTTGCTGCCCATGCGCGGATGGCCGTGATCGATGTCGTCGAGATCCGCGGCGTGCTGGACCGGCCCGATCCGGAACGGCGATATCGTGCCCTGCGAACCGTCCGTGTTGTACAACGGCTGCACGAAGCCCGGTGTGTCGGCGGCTGCCCGCGCGTTGCCGTCCGGGTCGGAGAACAGGCCGTCGGCACCGGGGAACGTGCCGAAATAGTGGTCGAAGGAGCGGTTCTCCTGGAACAGGACGAACACGTATTTCACCCGCTCGCGCAGTAACGTGACAAGTTGCTTGGTGGTCAGCGGCGGATCGCTCGCCGGGTCATGCTGCAACCCGGCTAGCGGCGACTCCGCCGGCTGCAACGTGACCGGAGCGGTCGCCGCGGTCGCCAGCACCGGTTGCAGGATCAGCGAAACGGCGGTCCACGCCGAGTACGCCTTCAGGAGCGAACGTTTCATCGGTCACCTTCACGGTTGGGAGCGGGCCGGGCAACGGGCCGCATGCGTTATTCGACAAGAGGCGGACACATCAGGCCGCCCGCGTCCCACCGCGCGTTCACGCCGCGCGGGAGATGCAGCGGGGAGTCGCTGCCGAGATTGCGACGGTAGAGATCGGCGTAGTCGCCGACGGCGGCGATGACGCGCGCCTGCCAGCCCGGTGAAAGCCCGATCGCGGGGCCGGGGATCGGCAGCGCCGGGCCGCCCGAACTTCGAGCGACCATCGCGGGCGGCTCGGCGGCAAGCAGTGTTTGCACGGTCCAGCCGACGATGCTCGCCCACTCGGCGTCGCCACGCGGCATCGTGGCCAGCACCGGGAACACGGCGAGCGCATCGGGAAGGATGCGGCTCGGATGGCCGGCGGCTTCCGCGTTCAGCTTCAGCGCCGCGAGCGCCGTCAGCTCGCCCGCGACGGCCGGGCAGCGGCCGACGGCGTAGGCGTCCAGCATCTCCTCCAACTCCTGCCACATGGAGAAGCGGAACGGGATCTGTCGCGCGGCGAAGTAGGCGCGCAGGCTGCGCTCGGGGCCGGTGCCGGGCTCGGCGCAGACCATGCTGTCCTTGAGGTCGGCGAGGCGCGCGGCGGCGGCATCAGCATGCACCATCACGGCATGCGTCTGGTAGAACACCGGCGGTCCCGGCACGACGGCGCCGGCGAGGCCGTCGGTGACGATTTCGGAGGCGGTCAGGAAGGAGATGTCGTCCTGGCCCGTACTCACCCGGCGCATGTCGGTTTCCGCCACGTCCGGCCGGAACTCGGAGCGTCCGTCGCTGCCGAGCACGGCGACGGCGACGGCGCGGCAGACATCGGTCTCGAGCCCCTGCCAGCGCTGATCGGCCCCCGGAAAGGCGAGCGCGGGGCGGACCGTCGCGCCGCAGCGCACCACGCCAGCCTCGCGCACGCGATCGAGCACGGTGCCGGCCCGGGCATCGACACCCGCGCACAGCACGCCGACACTCGTTGCGATCAACAGGAGGGCCATCGGTAGGAGGCGGCTCGCGAACATGACAGTCCCTTAATGCGGGAGCAGAAGTAGCCGGGAGCGCCGGCGCTGAAAGTGAAAGAACCAAGACGATTTCCGGCAGAGGAGCTCAACGTGAGTCTACGTTTGTTGCTACGCTTTCCGCGCGTAGTGTCGGCCGTGTTGATTGGCGGAACGGCCACGATTTCGACCGCTTTCGCCCAATCGCCGCTGACAACGCACCGCCTGCCCGCGGAACTTGCAAGCCAGGCTGTCAGTGAAGCTGTCGCGAGTTGCGCCAAGCAGGGCTACGCGGAGACGGCGGTTGTCGTCGATGCCGACGGCGTGCGTCAGGCCGTCCTGCGCGGCGACGGTGTGGGTAGCCATTCGCTCGATAGCGCGAACGACAAGGCCTACACCGCGGCCTCCTTCAAGTCCGACACCAGCGTGCTGGTGGAGCGGGCGAAGAACGTGCCAGGCTTCGCCGCACTGTTCACGCAGCTGCCGCACCTCGTCCTGTTCGGCGGCGGGGTGGTCATCAAGCTCGGCGACGAAGTGATCGGCGCCATCGGTGCCGCGGGCGCGCCGGGCGCCAATCTCGACGAAGCCTGCGCCCGCGCCGGACTGGACAAGATACGGGACCGGATCAAGTAGTCGTCAACCAATCCAAAGGGAGAAGACTCACGATGAAAATCTTCACAGCGGCCCTCGCAGTCGCCCTCAGCGTTCCCGGACTGGCTTTCGCCGCTTCGACCGGCAGCGGGACGCAGTCCAGCGGCGACAGCGGCACCGACGGAAGCCGCAACACGCGAGGTGGCCCAACGGGGGGAACCAACAGCGGGGCTCCCTCCAAGACGGAGACCGGGCGCACCCCCGCGACCGATCCAGGGGACCACGCCAAACCGCCGCCGCGCCCGTAGCGCTTTGCACCACCGCGATGGCGTCCCGTAGGGGATTCGAACCCCTGTTACCGCCGTGAAAGGGCGGTGTCCTGGGCCTCTAGACGAACGGGACGGGCGCAGGCGGGTTAGCGGAGGCTCCTTGTTGGGTCAAGCTACTGCCCTGGCCCCGGTCCGACGTGACCTGGAGCAGCCGGTCAGCCGGGGGTAAGGGGGCGTTCAACCGCTTTGAAGCGCGGCAGGGCGACCGGGACAGTTTACGAAGCGAGTGCAACACAACCCAAGATAGTTGCAATCGCCGGAGAGCTTCTTTAACAAGCGCCAACCCTAGGGAGGTTGGATCATGGCTGGTGGCGATGTTGCGATTGCGCGTGCAAATGGCATCGGAAACTTCAATACTTTAACGTTCGACACGGACGCGACGCTCGCGACGGCGACCCTCATCGCCACCGCGATCAACGACCCGGCGATCACGCCGCCGGGCACGCTGACGCCCATTACGCTGCCGGATGCCTCGCCGACCCAAGTTCCTGCCGGGAACACGGGTGAGGCGATTATTCCCACCACCGCCACCACCGACGCTTTGTTCGACACCACGAACCTGTCCGCGCTCGGCTACCAATACGTGGTGGACGCCGCCACGGTGCCGGTCGCGATCACCCTCGGGCTGGACCAGACTTTGCTGGTCAACACATCCACCGGCACCGGAAGCGTCATCGGCGCGGGCGGCAACACCATCGTCGAGGGCGGCGGCGGCAACACCGTCGCGCTGGCCGGAGACAACAACCGGCTTTACCTGGCCGATGGACCGGATACCGTCGATGCCGGGTCGAGTGGGTTCAGCACGATCTATGGCGGCACGGGTGACACCACGATCAACGGCTCCAGCGGGACCGGCAACGTCGACTTCCTCAGCGCCACGTCCAATGTCGTCAATCAGGGAAGCGGCGCCAGCACCATCGTCAGCGGCGCCGGCACGGCGACGATTTCCGGCGGAACGGGCACCGACCTGATCTTCGGCAGCACCGGCGCCGAGGTCATCAACAGCGGTTCCGGCTCGCTGACACTGGTGATGGCGGCTAGCCAGGCGGCTTCGCTCACGGGCGGCGAGTCGAGCCCCACCGTGTTCGGAGCCGGCGGCAGCGACTTGACCTACGGCGGCGGCGCCGGGGTGTTGTATGTCGCCGGCGACGGCAACGAGACGCTCAACGCCGCCACGTCGACTGGCGGCGACACGGTGTTCGGCGGGTCGGGTGCGGACTCCATTGCCGCCGGCTCCGGCTCGCTCACCTTCGTGGCCTCGGCCAATCAGACCGCCACGATCGCCGGCGGCACGTCCGGTGCGACGCTCGTGGGGAATGCCGGGAGCGATCTGACCTACGCCGGCAGCGGACCGGCGCTGTACGTCGCCGGGGGCGGCAATGAAACCCTCAACGCATCGGCGTCAACCGGTAATAACGCCCTGTTCGGCGGCTCGGGACCCGACTCGATCGCCGCCGGCTCGGGCAACGACACGGTGGTCGCCGGCACGGGCGTGATCAGCGCCACGGGCGGCAGCGGCGCCGACGTCTTCGCGTTCTTCAAGGGCCAGGTCGGGAGCGGCAACGCCGACGTCATCTCCAGCTTCGACACCAAGGACGTGGTGCTGCTCTCCGGTTACGGCCCGGACGGCGTCGCGTCGTCCGTCACGGGCGGGGGCAATACCACCATCACCCTGTCCGACAGCACGACGATCACCTTTGCCGGCGTGACGACCCTCAACCCCAACCAGATCGTCTCGACCTAGGGCACGACCAAAGGCGCGCGCCGGCCGACTCAGGCCGGCGCGCCGTCCGAGATGACGAAGCCGGCGCTGACCGTGCCGTTCCAGCTCTCGGCCCGCAGATAGCCCGCGAGATGCATCGGCAGGCCGCCGCCGCGCAGCAAGGCGTCGACGAGCGCCCCCTCGCCGGCCCGGAACAGCATCGCCTTCAGGCGCAAGCCGCCCCCTTCGCCCTCGATGAAGGCGCGGATCGCGGTCGCCTCGCGGCCGACCCGGTCGGCGCGCACCACGCGGGCGCGCTGCAGCACGAACACCGGCTCCTCGTTACCGTTGCCGAACGGCGCCAGCAGGCCGACGTGATGGGCGAGCTCCGTCGTGACGCCAGGGACCGCGAGCGCGCCTTCCACGCTGAGGTCGGCCGCCGAGGGTAAGGCAGACGCCGCGGCGAGTCGCTCGTCGAGCAGCGCGTGGAAGTCGCCGAGCCGCGCCGGGTCGAGCGAGAACCCGGCCGCCATGCCGTGGCCGCCGCCCGTCGCCAGGATGCCGGCCTGCCGCGCCGCGATCACCGCCGCGCCGAGATCGAGGCCGGGGACCGAGCGGCCGGAGCCGCGCGCGAGGCCGTCGGCGATACCGGCGACGCAGGCGGGCCGGTTGAAGCGCTCCTTGATGCGTCCGGCGACGATGCCGACGACGCCGGGATGCCAGCCGGCGCCGGCGACCAGCAGCGCCGCGTGGCCCACCGCCGCCTGCTCGGCGGCCGCCCGCATGGCGTCCTCCAGCATGGCGACCTCCACCTCCTGCCGCTCGCGGTTCACCGCGTCGAGCCTGACCGCGAGCGCGCGCGCCTCGACCGGGTCGTCGCAGAGCAGCAGCCGCAAGCCGAGGTCGGCCTCGCTGATCCGCCCCGCCGCGTTGATGCGCGGGCCGAGGCCGTAGCCGCAGGTGAACGCCGTCGGCTGGTCCCGCGTCTGCGCCACCTCCAGCAGTGCAGCGATGCCGGGACGGTCCCGCCGGGCCATCACCTTGAGCCCCTGACACACCAGGGCGCGGTTGAGGCCGGTCAGCGGCATCACGTCGCACACCGTCGCCAGCGCCACGAGATCGAGCAGGGCCAGCAGATCGGGCTCGGGGCGGGCCTGGAAGAAGCCGCGCCGGCGCAAGGTCCGCACCGTCGCCACGGCCGTTAGGAACGCAACGCCGGCGGCGCACAGCGCGGTCATCCCGGAGCCGCAATCGAGCCGGTTGGGGTTCACGGTGGCGACGATGGGCGGCGGCGGCCCCTCGGCCTTGTGGTGATCGAGCACGACCACATCGGCATGGCCGTCGATCGCGCTCAACGCGACGGCGGCGGCGGTGCCGCAATCGACGCAGATTACGAGGCGTGCGCCGCGCGCCGCGAGCGACAAGAGCGCCGGGCCGTTCGGGCCGTAGCCCTCGGCGATGCGGTGCGGCACATGGTAGAGCACGGCGCAGCCCAGCGCGCGCAGCAAGGTCAGCATCACCGCGGCGCTGCAGGCGCCGTCCACGTCGTAATCGCCGAACACCGCCACCGTCTCGCTGCGCAGCGCCGCCGCTGCGATGCGCTCGGCGGCGGCGTCCATGTCGGCGAGCAACGAAGGATCCGGCAGCAAGGCCCGCAAGGTGGGGGCGAGGAAATGCGCCGCGTCCTCGATTCCGATGCCGCGGGCGGCGAGCAGCCGGCCGACGATCTCGGGCACCGCGTGGCGCTGGGCGATGCCGAGGCCGATGCGCGGCTCCGCCTCGCGCCACACCCAGCGGCGCCCCTTGAGGCTGCGCGCCACGCCGAGCACGGGCTCGGTCATGCGGTTACTCAACGTGGCCCCCCGTCGTCATCCCGGCGAAAGCCGGGATCCAGAGCGGCAACACCGAGCCTGGGGCTCTGGGTCCCGGCTTTCGCCGGGACGACGGGAGGAGGAACGACTCGGGGCACGCGCGACAGCTTACGACGACGGCGACCAGGTCTTGCGGTCGAAATTGTGGTGCGCCTCGACGTAGCGCACGGTGCCCGACTTGCTGCGCATCACCATGGAATGCGTGATCGCGCCGTGCCCGGAACGGCGCACCCCGTTGAGAATGGAGCCGCCGGTGACGCCGGTGGCGGCGAACATCACGTCGCCGCGCGCCATCTCCTCGACCGTGTATTTGCGCCGGGGATCGCTGATCCCCATGCCGCGCGCGCGCTCGACCTGCTCGTCGTTCTCGTACAGCAGCCGGCCCTGCAACTGGCCGCCGATGCAGCGCAGCGCCGCCGCCGCGAGCACGCCCTCCGGCGCTCCGCCGGAGCCCATGTAGACGTCGACGCCGCTCTGCGGCATCGCCGTCGCGATCACGCCGGCGACGTCGCCGTCGCCGATCAGCATGATGCGCGCGCCCGCCTCGCGGCAGCCGGCGATGATGTCCTTGTGCCGCTCGCGCTCGAGGACGCACACCACGAGGTCGGAGACGTCGCACCGCTTGGCCAGCGCGAGGTTGCGCAGGTTGAGCCCCGGCGGGGCGTCGAGATCGACCACGTCGTCCGGCAGCCCGCCGCCGACGGCGATCTTGTCCATGTAGATGTCGGGCGCGTGCAGGAAGTTGCCGCGCTCGGCCAGCGCCACCGTCGCCAGCGCGTTGGGGCCGCCCTTGGCGGTGATCGTGGTGCCCTCCAGCGGATCGACGGCGATGTCCATCGGCGGGCCGCCCTGCCCCACCTTCTCGCCGATGAACAGCATCGGCGCTTCGTCCATCTCGCCCTCGCCGATCACCACGGTGCCGTCGATCGCCACCTGGTCGAACGCGCGGCGCATTGCCTCCACGGCGGCGCCGTCCGCCTCGTTCTTCTTGCCGTGGCCGATCCAGCGCGACGCGGCGAGCGCCGCCGCTTCCGTGACGCGCACCAGTTCGAGTGCGAGATTGCGGTCGGTATGGAGGTCGCGGGCGGCGCGCGGCTTGGTGTCGGACATGGGCGTTCCCCGTTGGCTCAGGCCGGCTCGATGCGGATCATGGTCGGCGGCTCGAGCACCGTATCCAGGGCGCCGATGAGGTCGAGCGCGGTGCGCATGGCCGACTCCCTCGTTTCATGCGTGACCAGCACCACCGGCACCGCCTCACCCGGGCTGCGGCCCCGCTGCAGCATCGATTCGAGCGAGATGCCGCAATCGCGCAGCACCGCCGTGACGTCGGCGATCACGCCGGGCCGATCCACCACCATGAGCCGCAGGTAGTAGCATCCGACATGCGCCGACATCGGCACCGAGGGCGCATCCGACAGCGCCGCCGAACTCGCACCCCAGACCGGCGTCGCGCGCGCGCGGGCGATGTCGATGAGGTCGGCCACCACCGCCGAGGCGGTCGGACCCTCGCCGGCGCCGCGGCCTTCCAGCATCACGCGGCCGACGAAATCGCCCTCCGC
>JAABUQ010004408.1_pt1 | contig 24057 bp, 24 predicted proteins | sample 5560001 | NCBI WGS metagenome assembly JAABUQ01 (sample SAMN10711888, study PRJNA513371) | rock metagenome | isolation source: Antarctica rocks | place: Antarctica: Victoria Land, Finger Mt nord | collected 2015-12-18
GCACCTGATCGGGCGGCAGGCCATAGTGCTTGGTCACGTATTCCTGCATGCATCGCCCCAAAACAACCACCTGGCTTGCGTTCTGCATCCAGCTTTTCTGCCAGCGGCGCAGAAGGCGCGTGATCGGACTGTGCGCAGGCAGCACCCCCATGCGCACCGCCCGGTCCGGGTCTAAATCGTAGACCACATACAGGTACGGCGTCTTAGTCAGCTTCTTGTACACGCTTGCCGCCATTGCCAGAATGGGCGGGGCGGTGCCAATTAGCACCAGGTCATAGCGCCCCAGCCGCAGCATCTTGCCCAGCGCGGCCAGCCCAAACTTCGCGTTTGCCGCCAAGCGATGCGCGGTGGAGCGAAAGCCTGCCTGCGGCGTTTGCAGCCGGAAGATACGCGTGTTTTCCCACTCTTCGTAAGCGGCAAGGTGCGCGGATTGGTCGCGGTACAAGTTGACGCTGGTTACGACATCAATCTGTACAGATGGGAAATCACGACGCAGGGCGGCAGTCAGCTCGGACAGCACCATCCCGGTGCCTCCCGTCTCGTCCGGGTAGAAAAACTCATTGACAATACACACGCGCATGGCTATGTTCGATCTCCTTGCGGGAACGCAGAACCCCTCGGCATTGAAACTGCTTGCTGCCGGGTTATGGCGCGTGCATTAAAACAGGCAATCCATTAATGGTTGCCCGTTTTTCACAGCGCAAGAACCGTGCCAAGCTGGCAAAGCAACTAGTAGTTGCGATGTTTTTTTGTGGGCAGCGCCGCTTTGCGTTCCATGATTGGATCGGCAAAACAAAGTTCTTAGAGAGGTTCTTAGAAAGGAACAGCTTCCGTAGCTGCGCCACGCGGGGCGGGTGAGGTGGAGCCTGGCTGCCTAATCTCGGCCTGCTGCAAAACAACCAGCACAACGAAAAGCGCAATCTTTCAATATGCGCAGCCAAGTCATTATAATGCACGCCTAGGCAGATGTCAAGGCCGATTGCTTACACTTTCATATTTATTTTACGGTCAGATTTCGCGTGGCGGCGAGTCAACGGCACACAAAAGTTATTCCGGCTCGCACGCAGCGGCGGTTCCCTCAGTTTCCCTTTGGTGCTGCAAGCCCCACTCTACCATTGCATCAACAACAGGCCGCAGGCTCAGCCCAAGCGGCATCAGCGAGTATTCCACTTTTGGCGGAACCTGGGCGTAGACCTCGCGGTGAACCAAGCCATCGGCTTCCATCTGCCGCAACTCCTGCGTCAGCATCTTTGGCGTGACAGTGCCTGTTTTGCCTTCTGTGCAGCTTTCATTGATTTTGCGCTGCAGCTCTGAAAAACGCAGTGTCCCCGCAAACAACTGGTGCAGGATAAAGACCTTCCAGCGACCTCCAATGACCAGCAACGTTCTTTCTGCGGGGCAGCCCCCAACCGTTTCTTTCATCCTCGCCCTCCTGACCTGAGCGCTTACTATGATTTTGGTCACTATAACACATTAAAGTGCATACTAGACAGCGAGAAATCTTTGCGCCATACTTGCCGTGTTCCGCCGCAGCCACAGCCGTCTTCAAAACGGCACAAACTGAGACACTTGGAGAAACCATGACAATCCTGAAGACATACGCCCGCCTGTTTGTCAGCAGCCTTGACGAATCGCTGCCTTTTCTTGAACTGCTTGTCGGCAGGCCCGCCGACCTGCGCTTTTCCTTCGCCCAGAGTGAGCTGGCTGCAATCGGTGACTTGCTGGTGATTGCCGGGCCTTCCGAAGAGACCGACAGTTACCGCACTGTGACCGGCCCATTCATTGTCTCCGACATGGATGAGGTGGAAGCACTTCTCAAGCAGCACGGCGGCGTGATTACACAGCCCCGGACAGAAGTTCCGACCGGCATTGGCCTTTGGGCGACGCATGCCGACGGCGCGAGAGTGGAATACGTACAGTGGCTGCCTGAACTGGTGGAGCGCATTATCACGCACAAGGCAGACTAGTTCGGCCCCTGACTTTGTCCGCGTTTCTGCGCTTGTTCTTGCTCCCACTCGCCGCTTCATTGCCTAAATCATCTGAGTTGATTAGGTGCCTGCGCGGCAGCAGTTGAAATGCAACGCCCATGCCATGCGCACGGGGTTTTAACCCCGTGCTGCCTCTGCAACACCTACCTGCGTGGGTGAGGACAAATCCGCTCTTAACCCACGCAGGTGGGTGTTGCAATGGCAGGCCCGCATTTTAATGCGGAACACGCAGCGCCTTGCGCCTTTGTTTGCCCGGCGCAGAGGCGCTTTCCTCGCTTTCCAAGCCATAACCAACGACGGAACAATTTCGTCCGTCGTTGGGAATGGCTTTGAACGGCAGGAACAGGCTGTGGGAAAGCCGTTAAAAGTCCCGGCCCCGGTTGACAGGACGCGCGCGCGCCGCCATACTCTCGGCATGACATACGCAACTGATAAGCCCTATGTGGTAGGCATTGACCTGGGCGGCACCAATGTCCGCGCCGCCGTGCTGGACCGCAGCTCAGATAAAATCGTCGCGCGCGGCGACAATCTTCCGTCCATGGCCCAGGACGGCCCGGAGCAGACCACGGGGCAGATCGTGCTGGCCGCGCGAGCGGCAATGGCGCACGCCGATGTGCAGCCCGACCAGGTGCTTGGGATGGGCGTAGCCGTGCCCGGCCATGTTAAGGCGGCGGAAGGCATGGTCATGTGGGCGCCCAACTTCAAAGACCAGTGGAAAGGCGTACAGCTCGCCGCGCCGCTTCAGCAGGCATTGGGGGTTCCGGTCTTTCTGGGCAACGATGCCAACCTGGCCGCGTTGGGCGAGTTCCGGTTTGGGGCCGGGCAGGGGGTGCGCCATCTGGTCATGGTGACTTTGGGAACAGGCATAGGCGGCGGGCTGATTGTGGACGGCAAGCTGATTGAGGGCGCAGACGGCGGGGCGGGCGAAATCGGGCATATCATTGTCAATCCGGGCGGGCGCGGCGGCAATGCGGCCTTCGGGTCGGTGGAAGGCGAAACGCAGCGCGATGCCATTGTGGAGCGGGCCGAGCGCAAGATACAAGAAGGCTACAAGACAACGCTGACCGAGCGCGCGCAGTATTCGCGGTTTATGCTCACGCCCGCCATGATTGCCGAAGAAGCCCAGAACGGGGATACGGTTGCCATGGAAGTCTTTGAAGAAACAGGCTACTTTCTAGGGCTGTGCGTCGCCAACTTAATCAACCTGCTCAACCCGCAAATGGCGGTGATTGGCGGCGGCATCGCGCAGGCGGGAGAGATTATACTGGAACCAATCCGCCGGACAGCGTATGCCTGTGCCATCCGGTCGCTGTCGCAAAGCTGCCAGATTGTCCCGGCGCAGCTTGGCGACAATGCAGGCATCTACGGCGGCATCGCTTTGGTGTTGGACAAGCAAAGCGCGGAGAGTTAGATAAACAAAGCGCGGACGGCAGCACAAGGAGACAGCAATGAACGCAGCAGGAAGAATATTCAGCATTGCGGCCTTGGTCGCAGGAGCGATGGCATATCCCGCGCTCTGCCCGGCAGCCTCGTCCGTAATGCAGCAGCAGGGGTCAGGACCAGGGTACGAGCGCCTGCAAACATTGCAGGCGCAGGCCGAAGCCGCCCTCAAGGCAGGCGATGCCCACAAAACGTCCGACCTGGCCGCGCAGCTTTTGCGGGAAAACACAGACAAGTCGTCCTGGAATTACGGCAATGTCGTGTATGACGCCAACCAATTGTTAGGCCTGGCCGCCCTGCGCGCAGGAAACATCAAAGCCGCCGACCAGTACCTGCTGGCCGCAGGGCGCACGCCCGGCTCGCCGCAGCTTGACTCGTTCGGGCCGGAGATGCCACTCGCCCAGGCCTTGTACGCCAAAGGGCAAAAAAGCACAGTCCAAAGCTTTCTCAGCCTCATCATCAAGTTCTGGGGAACCGCCCCACCCGGCATGGAAAAGTACAAGGGCGTTTTTGACACAAACGCTGCGCGGATACACAAATAGCAGGCGCAAATCGCGGCGGGGGAAACGCCGAGCCTGGATCGCTTTGAGTCGCCGCCTGCCCCGCCACTGCTCGCCGTCGGCGCGACGGCCCCGGACTTTGCTGTCCAGGACAAAGCCGGCAAAACAATCCGACTGTCCGACTACAAAGGCAAAGTGGTGGTGCTGGACTTCTGGTCTACGTGGTGCGGGCCGTGCCAGGCATCCCTGCCGCACACTAGCAGCGTGGCGCGCAAGTTCGCGGGCCAAAACGTTGTCGTGCTCGCCGTCAACGTTTGGGACACCCAGGCCGCGTTTGACGCGTGGCTGCCCAAGCACGCAGAATACAATGCCATACAGTTTGCCATTGACCCGACTAAGGCGCAGGGCCAGGATGTCGCCAGCCGCTTGTACCATGTGTCCGGCATTCCCACCCAGTATGTCATTAGCCCGGCAGGCAAAGTCACCAAAAGCTTTGTGGGGTTTGGCAGCCCGACAAATGATTTGGCACAGGCAGTCACAGCCGCCATGCGCACGGCCTCGCTGCCCGTTGCGCCGTAAAAGTGTTATGAACGTTCCCTTGGTGGTGATGTGGAGCCTGGCCGGGGCGCTGTGGGTGTACGCGCTGGTGCCGATGATGCGCCTCAGGCGCTACCTTGATCAGCAAAAGCGCGATGGCCTGACGCCCCAGGGCAGCACGAACACCGCGCAAATCCGGGCTATTTTGCGCGACACCCGGCATCCTCTGCACCCGCAGGCCCGCCGGATGATGGCAGCCTACGGCGGCTTTTTCTTTTTCTGGATCGCAGGTTTCGGGCTGAGCCTGTTGCCCGCGACTACGCGCTAAACCAGCCAATCGGGTTTGTACAGGGCAGGGCTTGGGCAAATACACCCAAACAAGCGAAAGGAGCCACACTATGGCAGACGACCCCAACACGACCTCGGAGACGCACGACATCCCCGGCGGCAAAGAAACCAATAGCACCACCAAATCTCAAGATGGCAGCACGACAGAAACGTCCACCACAACCGAAGTCAGCGCAGACACCAAATAGGCAGGCCGCAAATAGCCCGCGAAACGAACAAACGCCCGGCGCTTCCAAAGTGAAGCGCCGGGCGTTTGTCTGCAAAAAGCCATCTCTAGGGGTACACTTAGGGCGTCAGCTCGTGCATCAAAGCGGGCACTTCCGCCAGGAGTTCCCTGGCGAGAAAGCCCAGGCTGCCCATGCGCTCCGCCAAACGGTCGCCTGCGGCGGCATGAAGGTACACCGCCCACACCGCCGCGTGCAGCGGGTCAGCCCCGCGCGCGGCCAGCCCGGTCACCAGCCCCGCCAGAGTGTCGCCCGACCCGGATGTCGCCAGCCCCACATTGCCGGCCTTATTGTGGTACGCGCAGCCATCAGGCGCGGCGATAAACGTATCGCGGCCTTTATGCGCCACCACGGCGTGCAGGTCGGCGGCAGCCTCGCGCGCGGCTTGGAGCGGGTCTTGGACTACTTGTTCCCGGTTCAAATGCCGCATGAGGGCAAGTTCAGTGGAATGCGGGGTGAGGATGACGCGGCCTTCCAAACAGTGCAGGGCGTCGGGAACGGCGCTTGGGGTCGCCAGGGCAGCGGCGTCCAAGACGACCGTGGTATCATGGAGCTGCGGCAGGACGCTTTGGACTAACTCCGTGACGAGGTCTTCGTCTACCATGCCTGGCCCAAACAGCACCGCCTGCGCTTTGCCCGCAAGCTCTGCAATCTGATCGGCACAGCGCGGGTCTATCGCGCCGTTCTTGGTTTCGGGCAGGCCCAGCACATACGCCTCGGGGATAGCGGTGCCCAAAGCAACCGCCACGCTCTCAGCAGTGGCGATTTGCAGCTTGCCCGCGCCTGCCCTGAGCGCGGCAGTGGCGGCAAGTATGACCGCGCCGGGCATGACGCGCGCCCCGCCGACAATCAAGACCTGCCCGCGCCCCTCTTTGTTGCTGCCTGGCGTGGGCTGGGGCAACGGCCACTCGGCCAGCAATTTGTGCGTGATTACTAAAGGCTTCTTCGCCCGCTGTGTTGCCATGGGTGATTGTGTTCAATTCTAAGTTGAGTTGAAAAGTTATTTCGGGGCGACAGGCACATCAGGGCTTGTCGTCACCACTTCGTCGGCTTCTTCCAAAGGAGCCGAGAAGTTGTAGGCGCGCAGGACAAGGCCGCCATGACGCCCATGGTGGGCATCATAATCGTAGCGCGTGACGGCGCAGTTGGCGATGTCGCCCTGCCGGTCTATCGCAAGTATCTCGTTTTCGGTCATGTGCTCTAGGAGGTAGCGGAAGCACAGCACGACCACTTGATGGGCGACAATCAGCACGCGCTCGCCTTCATGCTCGCGGTCTAATGTGTCCAGCACAGAGCGCAGCCGCAGCACCACATCGCACCAGCTTTCCCCGCCCGGCGGACGGTGGTAGAACTTGCCCAGCGCTTGCCGGAACTGTGCCTGCTCAGGGTACTTCTCCATGACCCCGCGTGGCGTCAGCCGGTCTAGTATCCCGAACTCTTTTTCCCGCAGGCGCTCGTCGGTGATGAACGGCATGTCTTCACCGTCCAGGCCCGCCGCCTGCAAAGCGATCTGAGCCGTGTCCTGTGCCCGCTTGTAGGGCGACGACAGCACGACGGTCGGCTGCTGCGCACCGGGCAGGCGTTGAAGCCATTCGCCCAGTGCGTGGGCCTGACGCTCGCCGCGCGGCGAGAGCGGAACGTCTATGTCGCGCCCGGCAATGTTGATCTCCGCCAGCCCCTGCGCCATGGCCGCATCTCGCGCCACATTGCCTGCGCTTTCGCCATGCCGCACGATCATCAGCGATTGCGGCCACTTTTGCGCTTTGCTCATCGGCTGTCTTTCTACCCTCTGCTAAAGTCTGTTATAAATTGACGCCGTTGATCTTGAGGTGGAACTTGCACCCGAGGAATGCGGCAGCCCGGCGGCACAAGACCATGCGCATGACGAATATCTCAAAGTACTCGGTGACCGAGGCATGGCTTGTGTCAATTTCCAAGTCCAGGGTGATGGCTTTTGTTTCGCCGTCTACGTGCAGGTAGGACTTTTGCACCGCATAGTTCACCCGGTCGTGGATGTCAAACTTAACCGGGTCTTTTTCCTGCACGCGCGAAAAATGCACGTCGCTTTTGTCGGCGATAATCACCGCAGCAGAGACCGGGGAGATAGGCAGGCCATTGGGTTCCTCGTGGTTGCCTATGGCCCCAATTACGGTGGCAATCTCGCCCGCGCTCATGCCCATATCGGTGAGGATGGTGTAGGACATGAGCGCGCCCGCCTCCACATGCCCGATGCGGTTGATGACGCACCCCATGTCGTGCATGTAGCCCGCAATGGCGGCGAGTTCTCCTTCGCGCTCCGGGTGGCTGAGGTTGACTAAGATGGTGCGGGCGATAGTGCTGACAATGCCCGCATGCCGATGCCCGTGCTCGGTGTAGCCAATCGCCTGCATTTGCTCGTTGGCGCGCAGGATATAGGTGCGGACGCGCGCGTCGTGGCGCACGTCTTTCAGTGTTAACAGCTTGGGGGGAACTATGTTTTTGGCAAGGCTGCCCTCGGCAATAAATGTCTCTGTTGTCATAATTGGTTGTCTTCTATCGGTGTATACAGTGAGTGGGAAAGAGGCCCCCCTCGCCCCAAGTTTGGGGAGCAATACAGAGAAGAGCAATACAGGAAAGAGCGAGTGGCGTTGTCCTATCCTGTCCTACTCCGGCTCCCCAGGATTGGGGCGGGGGGGCCTCCTACTCAGCTTCCATCACAATGCACTCGGCTGCGCCAAAGTGACCGGCACAAGGCCCGGCGATAGGATTTGGACGCTGCCGCCGCGCGCCTGGTTCCATGTAATGCCCAGCGTGACGCCCCCATCCGGGTCGGTTTGCGCGTCGGGCCTGTCCACTGTGCCATTCGTGACAATCACATGGATACTCGCCCCGGCTTTGGGGGCGCTGTTTTTGTCCAGCACGCGCACGAACAAATTGCTGCGGCTGCTCGCCCCCTGCGGGTCAGGAACCATGTCGGCGCGCAGGGCAAATGTGCTGACAGGCGGCGTCTTAGCCTGAACAGTGATATTGCCCGTAACAAACTGCCCGTCAAACAGCGCGGCCACTGTGCCTTTTCCCGCATTCTGGGCCAGGAAGTACCCCTTTTGGCTGACAAACCCTGTCCCATTCGCCCCGCCCTGCCAGACAATGCGCGGGTCGCTCCCGGCGATGTCCCGGCCTGCGACGCGCAAATGCAGGGCGACTGCATTTCCCGCGATGACCGGCACGGCAGGCGCGACAATCTGCGCATCGGTCTGCGTCGTGAATGCCACTGCGCCGCCCCCGCCCAAAACAAGCGGCGCACCTACAGGGTAGCGCACGCGCGCAAAGTCGCTTTGTACCACAAGCATGTCGGCGACAGGACGCTCCGCCCCGCTGCCTTCCGGGCTGTTGACGCTCAGGCCCGCCACCGCGAGGCTGGTCGACCCGCCGCCGTCAAAGTTCATCGCGTTCCATGCGCCGTAGCGTTTCAAAATGCCCGCCATCTCGCCCAGGGTTGCCCCGCGCGACAAGGCCTGACGTCCATCGGCTGTCACCACAATCAAATGCCGCCCGTCCCGGCTGATGCCGACAGCGGTGCGCGGGTAGGCATGGTCGGTAAAGCTTGCGTCAAAGCCCTCGGCCTGCCCATCAATCGCCGTTTCGCCGTTCACCAGCAGGCGCGGCCCGCCGCCCACCGCCTCGGTCGCCTCGCTCCACAGCAAGGCTCCGCGCCCAATGTTCGCCATGCCGCGTGACGGCAGGCTCCCAGCCATGAAGGGCAGAGACGCAATCTTGATGCCGTCATGCGTCTGCGTGGGCGGCGCGACCGACAGCACAAAGCCGACTTTATCCCCCACATGGCAGTGCGCTCCGAGGAAAACAGCCCCTGCCCCCGGCCCCGCCGACAGCACCAGCCCGCCTTCGGGGATAAACGACGGCAGCACGCTATTGGCCTGCACGCTCACCACCCGCCCGACCATCAGCTTATCCGCCTGCACTGTCCCGTTGACCGCGCCGAGCGTGACTTCGGTTCTGCCCTTGCGATACGCCGTGACCGGCCCATAGCGCGGCGAGAAGACCACAATCTCCCCTGCCCCCACCTGCCGGTTGATGCCGTTGATAAAATAGCGCGCATTATCGGCGGCCTGCAAATCCCCTAGAAAGCCCAGCGTGCTCATCAGGGCCGTCCGCCCATCCGCCCCGATGCCCAGAGCCGTGCGCGGGCCGCCTTTAGCGTTGCCCGTCCAGGGTTCGCTGAACAATTCGCCGTCCGCGATGCCGACGCCCAAAGGGTCGCCGGTAAAGGGGAAAAAGTCCGCATTGACCACGGCCAGAGCGTGGTGGCGGCGCGCGTACCGGGTCACATCCTCGCGCCCGCGTGTCGCATCCGTCCCGCTGACCCGGTCTTGACCAATCCCCACGCCCACGTGGACGCCGGGCGCGCGCAAGTCAACATCCAGCACATTGATAATGAGCGGGGTTGTTTTGTCTATTTCCTGCGTCCAGACCACGCCCGGCGCGAGCCGTTTGATCGTTGTGTCCGCGCGGGCCAGCATGGGGGCGAGCGTTGTCAGAACAAAAGCAGCGAGCAGGGCAAAGTGTCGGAGCGTCATAAGCAATTGGTAAACAGCCGGTTTCGGAGCGCGGCGCAAAGTGTTGGTTTGTTGTATTGTAGCACACGCTGGTTCCGTCGCAGGGGCATGGCCTGCGCGTGTTATCAGCGTTGTCAGCCTGTGGCAGCGACGGACGGTTTTGTTCCGTCGTTGGTACGCGCTTGGAAAGAGAGGGGAACGAGTGGGCAAAGGCTTCGGAGTCCCTCCCCCGCCTTCGCACGGCTCAGGCTTCCCCTCCCCTGAAGGGGAGGGGTGCCTGGTACATGAGGTTAATCTCTTCGGTGATTGGTAGTGCATCCTTCAAGGCTTGGCAGAGAAGAAGATTTTGTTACCGAGATCAACTCACCGACACAGGCACCCCTCCCCTTCAGGGGAGGGGAAGCCTGAGCCGTGCGAAGGCGGGGGAGGGACTCTTACGCGCACTTAGGTATAATTAGCGCATGGCTTACACTCCCAGCATCCGCGTGATGCACTTTGCCGATGTCCACTTTGGCGTGGAAAACTACGGGCGCTTCGACCCCATCACTGGCCTGCCGTCGCGGCTGGTAGACTTTCGCGACGCCCTCAACGCCGCTATTGACCTCGCGTTAGAAGCCGAGGTGGAACTGGCCGTGTTCGCGGGCGATGCGTATAAAACGCGCGACCCGAACCAGACCCATCAGCGCGAGTTCGGCAAGTGCCTGTCACGGCTCGCCCAGGCCCATGTCCCGATTGTCATGCTGGCGGGCAATCACGACATCCCCAACATGAAGGGCCGCGCCAATACCATTGAGATATTCGGGGCGCTGATGGGCGGGGCGATGCGCGTGTTTGACACGCCGGGCCATGCGGTCATGCAGACCAAAAGCGGGCACGACGTGCAGATTGCCGCCGTGCCGTATCTGATTAAGTCGCTGGTGCTCGCGCGCGAGGACTACAAAGACCAGGGCGTGCAGGAGACCACAGCGCTGATTGTGGAAAAGTATGTCGGATGGCTGGACAAGATTGCGTCCGAGTGCGACCCCAGCCTGCCCACCATTCTCATGGGGCATTTCAGCGTCGCCAATGCACGGCTGTCGGCAGGGCAGGTCGGTTATCTGGTAAATGAACCGGAAGTGCCACTGTCTGCGCTGACACAGGCCCCGTTTGACTATGTCGCCCTGGGGCACATCCACAAGTTCCAAGACCTCAACAAAGGCGAGCAGCCGCCAGTGGTCTACTCAGGCAGCATTGAGCGCATAGACTTTGGGGAGCGCAAAGAAGACAAGGGGTTTGCTTTGGTAGAGCTTGCCAAGGGGAACACGGAAGTGCGGCATATCACCGTGCCCACCCGGCGCTTTGTGGAGATTGAGACGGACGCAACCGGGGCGGGCGACGGCGTCACCGAGCATGTCCTGCGGGAGCTTGCCAAGCACGACCTGCGCAATGCCGTGGTGAAGTTGTCGTTTAAGTTGCACTCGGAGCAGCAGCCCGCCCTGCGTGAAGGCGATATACGGGCTGCCCTCGCCCCGGCGTTTATGGTGGTGGCATTGCACAAAGACATCGTCCGCGACACGAATGCGGTGCGCTCCAAGGTGCTCACCGAGGCATTAGACCCCTTGCAGGCGCTTGCCACGTACTGCGACACGCGTGATACCCTGCGCGCGCGCCGCGACGAATTGGTGGAAGCCGCCCGCCCCCTGGTGCTTGCCCTGGAGCACGAAGAAACGGTGTAAGCTCCTCCCCTCACGCCCGCGTCACACTCGTAAGCTGCCCGCCTGCCGCCGCCGACTGCCAGGCGGCTTCGGTTAATTCAATGGTGCGCAGGCCGTCGCCGGGCGCGGCGGCAATCGGCTCCGTGCCCAGAATGGCATGGACAAAGTTGGTGTCCACATCCGAGCCGGTCGGCATATCGGCAGGCTCCGGGGTGAACAGGTGTCCGTCTGTTCCCTGCACCTGAAAGCCGCCGCCATTGCGGACATAAAAGCTGCCACGCTCGCACCAAATGGTGATGTCCTCATACCAGCCTGCGGCGTCCCCGGCGATGGTAATCGTTCCCAGTGCGCCACCAACAAATTGCACTGTCAGGGCCGTATTGATGTCCACAGGCGTGCCCCGGTTGTCCATAAACGCGGACACTTTGTCTGGGGCGAGGCCGGTTGTCCAAAGCACAATGTCCAGTAGGTGCGAACCGCTGTCGTTGATCTGGCCGCCACCGGAAAGCGCGGGGTCTTGCCGCCAGGTTCCCACGGTTCCTTTAGCCCAGCCCTGCTGCTGCAAGGCAGTAATGGCTTGCACGGCCCCAAACTCGCCGCTGGCGATACGCTCTTTGATGTAGCGAAACTCGGGCATGGCGTGGCGCTGATAGCCCAGGCCCACCACTTTGCCTGTGTCGCTAATCTTCGCCATGAGCGTATGTGCATCGGGCACGCGCGTCACCATGGGCTTTTCCAGAAGAACGTGCGCGCCGCTGCTCAGGCAGTCCATCGCCTGCCCGAAGTGCAGGGTGTGCGGGGTGCAAATCACAACGGCATCGGGCTTTTGCGCCTCCAGCATCTTGCGGTAGTCGGCAAAGGTCGGCAGGGCGGCGACCGCCTCGCCGTGCTTGGCCTTGGTCTTGTCTAGGCTCAGCTCGCTGATGTCCGCGAGACCGACAAGCTCGACTTCAGGCAGCGTCAACAGGTTGCGGATGTGGCCTTGTGCCATGCCGCCCACCCCGATCATTCCCACGCGAAGTGTGTCCATGAGTGTTTCTCCTTTGGCAATGCGTCTCGTATTTGCGAGTGCGTAAACTCGTATTTGCTAATGCTCGTATTTGCGAGTGCGTAAACTCATATTTACTAAAACTCCCACTCGTAATCCCGCAGCCGCCGCGAGGCAAGCAGGATAGGCACCAGACCTGTCGCGAGGGACAGCAGCACGAAGAGGCTGATACCCAGAACCCATGCCGCACGCGTCCCCAGGACGCCCTGCGCAGGCAGCAGGTATGTTCCCGCGCCGACAAGCCCGCACAGCAGGCCATAGCCTGTTGCCAGCCCGAAGCCGAGCAGCAATGCCCACATGCTTGCCCGGTGGGCGGGGTTCTCGTACACAAAGCGTGGAAACAGGCCCGCCAGCCCGACGCCCAGCCCAGACAAGGCAAAGCACGCCGGGCCGAGGCACAAAAGCGCCCCGCCCACCTGTGTCGCGCTCAGCCCGAACAGCGGCCAGGCGGCGAGTGTCAGCACGGCGACTAGGGCGGCACACAGCGCGAATGAACCCAGCCACTTGGCCCGCACAAACTGCCCTCGTGGCACGGGCGACGCCAGCACGAGCCATGCTCCGCGCCCTTCCAGGCCCACCGATGTCAGCGAGACGATGCTGGTGACCATGTACAAGATGAGGCCGAGCATGCCGAGTGCGAGGCCGCTGTACAGGTCGTTGTCTGCTTGGGCGCTTTGCCCCTGTGCCGCACGCAGCAGCAGAGGCACAAGAAATAGGAGCAGCGCCGTCCCGATCTGCCCCAAGAGAATAAGGTCGCGCCGGAGGTAGCGCAGGTCTTTGGCAAGCAGGCCCCAAACGGGCGACGCAAGGGCATGCGTCCAGCGCGGGCGGGCGGACGAGTGTTTTGCCTGCACTCGTCCGCTGTCTAACGGCTCCAAAAAGGCATCGCTTGCCAGCACGCGCGTCCCGAGTGGCAGGCACACAGCGACCAGTACTGTTGCCAGAAGAAGCAAAAAGGCTAAGCCTGTCCACCCAGCGACGGCAAGCGGGCGTTTGCCTGCCGTGTCTTGCAGCATCTGTGCGGCCCAGGCGGAGGGAAGCAGGTTGGGGAGGGAAGCCCTCACCCTGGCTTGGACGGCCCTCACCCTGGCGCTTCGCGCCTGTCCCTCTCCCGCAAGCGGGCGAGGGGGCTGGGGGGTGAGGGCTTCTCCGTGCAAGGCGCTTTGCAGGCGCGCGATGTCCAAACCGCCGCCCTGCGCGGCCCGGCTTGCGCCGACAACGGCAAGGCTTGTGATGGCTAACCCCAGCCCGACGCTGACTATTGTGACGGCGGCCCGCACCCGGCGCATACCCAGAGTACGGGCGGCCAGCAGCAGCAGGGCGGCGGTGGCAAGCGGCGGGATTGCCAGAAGCAGGATAGTGGCAACGCTCAGCCACAGCCAGCCGACCGCTGATAAGCCTGCCGCCCACCCGATGCCTACAAGCACAGGCAGGCCGAGTGCGGACGATTGGGCGGCGTTCACCAGAGCCGCATCGAGCAGCTTGGCTCCGACAATGGCACGCACATCGGCGGGCGTGGTTAACAGCAAGGGCAGGTCGTCGGCCTGGAACAAGGTGGCGGCCACAAACGGGACGGAGCCTGCCAGCAAAAAGAAGAACAGGTACTCGTAGGCGTGTTGGGTCAGCGCGGCGGCATTGGGCGTGAGGCCGTGGGCAAGGGGAGCGCCCGCCTGCGCCAGCGTGAGCAGGGCGGCAGACAAGGCCCCGACAATCGCGACAAAGGCCAGCCCGCCCAGCGCCAGCCCGCCGATGACCAGTCGCTGCCTGCCCGTAGACGTGCGAACGGCATTGGCGAGCATGCGGGCGCGGGCGCGCACCAGCACCGCGAACAGTGTCCAGCCTGCGCCGGGGCGCGTTGTGTCCATTGTTTTTGCACCAATCAAGGGGGCCAGAAGGGCGCGCGGCTAGGCAGGGTCGGTGACCACCAGCCCCTGCTCGCGGAGCCAGGACAGGGCGGCGTCGGTGCGCGCATCGTCTCCGGTGAGTTCAACGACCAGCCAGCCGCCGGTGCGGGCATTGACATCGGCGCGCAGGATGTTGGGCACGACATCAAAGTCGTTGACCAGGCGGGTGACAACCGGCTCGGTGAGGCGTTCTAATGGATAGTGAAGCTGGACTTTGCGGGTGGTGGTGCTCATGGGCATGGGTTCGCGATGCGCGGCGGTTTTTCCTGCTGCCCGCATGGAAAGCAGAATATCCCCGCGTGCCTTGGCGCTGGGCTACGCGTCGTCCTGCCAGGGCTTCGGGCGGCGGCTGGCGTGAAAGCAGGCGATGACAACAATTCGTTCGCCTTCCGTAAGGTAGAAGACGCCGTAAGGGAAGCGCCGCAGCATGGCGCGGCGCACCGATTAGTGAATGATTGCATAGCTGGTGGGATTGCGCTGAATGGCAGAAAGCGTGGCGTCCAGTGCCCGCATGAACTCCGACCCCAGGCCCTCGCTTTTGTCTTCGTACCAGCGGAAGGCTTGGGTGATCTCCGTCTCGGCGGCGGGCTGTATGACAATGGCCGGGGTCATGCCTGCTCCCGGACACGCTGCTGCACGTCTTGCCAGGAAGCGCCGCGCTGCGGGTTGTCCCGGTAGGCTTGCAGGCGGCGGTCAAGCTCGGCCCGCTGTGTGTCCGGGATGGGGATGGTGTCGGGGGCGGAGACGAGTGTTTCCCAGATGTCTTCGGCAAGCTGGATGCGCTCAGCGACGCTGAGTTGTGCTATCTCGGCCAGGGCGGCATGGGTCATGGGGTGTCCTCCAAAGCATAGGATACCCCATGCCAAAGCGCGGCACGGACTTTGCAGACGCACACGGCATTTTAATGCCGTGCTGTTATTGTGAAATCCGCCTCTGCACTGGCAGGCCTGGAAGGGCGCGGGTTAAGAACAACCCGTCTTCAACCCGCGAAGGCGAGTTTGGCACGGTCAGCACGGGGTTTCAACCCCGTGTTCCGGCTCCGATGGACAGAAACACATGGTGTTTTAATGGGTAACTTTGCTGGCAGAGGCGCTTGGGCACGCTTGCTTGCGCCTTGTGACAATGATACCTTGTGCTGGGCTAAAGCAAGTTGCTGCCGCCTTTGTTTGGGCTTGGCTTGCTTGTTATTTGGGCTTGGCGGCGGCGATGCGGCGACGGAACCGTTTCTTCCGTCGTTGATCTAGGCTTACGATGCCTAAGCCACGCGTTTACAATGCCGCGCCAACGTCTTATTAACATCGCGTTAACGTTTGACCAACGTTGCAAGCACGTTGCAAGCACGTGTGGACGGGGCGTGGACGACACGTGGACGGGAACGGGACGATCATTGGTGGGCATCGCGTGGGCCGTGCGCTGGGAGCGGGAGGGGGAGCGCAGGGCATCACAGGTGGAACGCGCAGGCCGCGGCTGACGCGTGGTGCGACCGGGTATAATAACCGCAATGATTCCGCTTAAGCTTGAACTCAAGAACTTTATGTCGTATGGTGCGGAGGGGGCGACCCTCGATATGACGGGCCTTCATACGCTGTGCCTAGCCGGGGAGAACGGCAATGGCAAGTCGGCCCTGCTGGATGCGATGACGTGGGCGTTGTGGGGCGAGTCCCGTGCGGGCAAGAACCGGCACGACGACCTGGTGCGCATCGGGGCGGATGAGATGTCGGTGACCCTGACGTTTGAGATGGATGGGCAGACGTACCGCGTCCTGCGCAAGCGTTCCAAGCGCGCGAGCGGCAACGTGTGGCAAATCTATCAGCAGAAGGACGACGGCGCGTGGCATAGCCTGACGGGGGACGACAGCCGCAAGACGGAGCAGGCAATACAGAAACTGCTTCGGATGAGCTACGATACATTTCTTAACTCCGCTTATCTGAGGCAGGGGCAAGCCGACCACTTTGTCCAGCAGACGCCCAGTAAACGCAAGCAAATCCTCGCCGATATTCTAGACCTAGGGCGCTACGACGCCTTGGAAGCGCTGGCGCGAGACAAGGCCAAGGCTGCCGCTGCCGATGCGGTAGATTTGGAGCGCGACCTCAACAGCATTGGGGCAGAGCTGGCGCAGGAAGCCGCGCACAGGGATGCTATCAGTGCCTTGCAGGCGCAGTTAGCAGAGCTTAATGCCCACGCCGTGCCCTTGCGCGCCGAACATGATGCCATCATGCACCGTTTGAGCGAACTGGGCGGCATGAAGACGGTCGCCGACAGCCTGCATGTTCAACTGGACAACCTCGCCCGCGAGCTGGCCGACCTCCACGCCGACCGCGCCGCGTTGGAGCGTGAAATAGCCGATGCCAGCGCCCTGCTGTCCCGGCGCGAAGCAATCAGCAAAGACTACACAGCCCTGCAAGATGCCCGTGCCCGCGCCGCGCAATTGGAACAAGACGTGGCGCAGCTTTTGCGCGGCAGGCTTGCTCTCGCCAATGCCCAGCGCGAGCACGACACCGCCGAGAACCTCCTGCGCACCCGTGTTGCCGTTGCCGAGGAAGCCCACCGCGAGGCTGTCCAGAGCGTCAAGGAACTGCCCAGCCTGACGCGAGAGCGCGATGCCATCGCCGCGCAGATGGCCGCTTTTGACACACTGGCTCGCGAGCAGGCCACGCTGGAACAATCCCTTCCTGATGCCCAAGACAGATGGACGCTGATGAAAGAGGAAGATGCCCGGCTTGGCGAGCAAAGCAAGGTGTGGGAGGAGCGCCTCGCCGCCCTCGCGCGTCAGCAGGGCGTGTGTGCTGTCTGCAGCGCCGACCTAACCAAAGAGCGGCAGATTGTCGTGCGCGAGGAGTATCAGGCCGCCCTGGATGACCTCGCCGCGCGCCGCAAAGACGGACGCAGCGAGGGCGCGCGCGCCAAGTCCGAACTCACGGCCCTGCAATCGCGGCTGGCGGAGATTAAGCTGAACCTGCGCGATGCGCGCGACATTGACCGTCGCCTTGCCCAGATTGAGCAGAAGCTGCTAGAGATGCAGGCCCGCGCCTCGGACGTGCCCAAAAAGGCCGCCCACCTCGCCGAAGAAACCGCGCACCTGCAAGGCGGCAATTTCGCCCCGGAAGTCCGCGCGCGCATTGACAAGATACAGCGCGGCTTGGAGCGCTACGTGCATGCCGAAGAGAGCTATGACAAAGTCAAAGACGAGATGGCTGCACTTGATGGGGCCGAGCGTTTGCACCAAGAACTCGGCCATGCCGAGACGGCGCTCGGCAAAGCGCAGGCGCGTTTGGCGCGTGTAGAGGCGCTGGGCATGGAACGCGAGGCCGCGCGTGCCGAAGCCGAAAAGCAGTTGTCGGGCCTCGCCGATGTGGCCGGGGAGATTGCCGCCCGCACGCTGCGCCGCGATGAGCTGCGCGCCCTGGAATTGTCGCGCAAGCGTCAGGAGGGCGAGGTCAACCAGGAGATTGGCAGCCACGGACGCGCTTTGGAGCACTGCTCTGCCCTCAAAGCCACCCGCGATGCCAAGACTGCCGCTCTTGCCGACGCCCGCAAGAGCGAGGAAATGCACAAGCAGCTAACGCAGGCGTTTGGCAAGAAGGGCGTGCAGGCCCTGATTATTGAAAACGCTTTGCCTGAACTCCAGGACGAAGCCAATAGATTGCTGGACAGGTTGACCGACGGCGATATGTCGCTTTACATTGACACTTTGGAAGAGGGTAAATCCAAGCGCACCGGGCCGGTGGAGACGCTCAAGATTAAGGTCAGTGACAGCCTGGGCACTCGTCCCCTGGAGATGTACAGCGGCGGCGAGGGCTTTCGCGCGGCCTTTGCCCTGCGCATCTCGCTATCCAAGCTGCTGGCCCGCCGTGCGGGGGCCAAATTGCAGACGCTGATTATTGACGAAGGCTTCGGCACGCAGGACGGCAAAGGCCGCGAAAAGCTGGTGGAGGCACTGGCGGCTATCGGCAGCGACTTTGAGAAGATTATTGTGATTACGCACATTGATGAGCTGAAGGACTCGTTTCCTGCCCGCGTGGAGGTGACCAAGACACCGCGCGGCTCGCAGATTACGCTGATGGAAGGCGGGGCCGGGTGAGCCGTCCCGACCCGCCAACAGACACGTCGCCTGCGCCTTCTCCCAAGCCTACGATCAAGGCGGATTTGTTTCGCCTTCTGCGCATAATAGGCTCTTTTGCGGCGGGCACACTCGTGTTTGTTGTCGTCAACATGCTTGGCATCAAGTGGCTGCGCGGCTCGGAGTTCAGCAGCCCCGCGTTCTACGATGGCTTTGCCGCGTTTTTGACGCTTGCCCTGCCTGCGTTTTTAGCAGGTCTCACTTTGGGCTTTCTTATTCCTGAACGGCGTGTTCTATTAGCATGGCCCGTGTTTGGAATGCTTGCCGTTGTAAGTTTAGCTCATCCCCTTTGGCACATCCCGCCCGTTTCCCCCCAATCCGCCCATAGCGGCGCGATGCACTACTTCTTACACAGCCCCTTTTGCCTGTTCACGTTTGGCTTGCTGGGCGCATGGCTGGCGGAGCAGTTCGCCTTGGGCCGCTTTAAGCTCGCTGACGATACGCCTGTTTCCCCAGCCCAGATGGGCGATGATTAACCCGTGTGCAGCCAGGGCAATCACCCCTCGCACTGGCTTGTACCGGGGGTATGAAACCCCCGGCAAAGACGCGGCCCGGCCCTCACGGGCGTCAGAAGTGGCGCTTGCGGGCTTGTTCTTACGTCCGAAGGACATGGCTTCGTCCCTGCCGGGGGTTTTATACCCCCGGCACAAGCCTAGGCTAATGGTTTCATTCCCTGGCACAAGACACCCCCGCCCTTGCGTTGACAGCCCCTGCCCCGTCTGGATATTTAACGGGTGAGTCTGGTATACTCGGCACAGAAAGCGAGCCTACCATGGTACTCACCTGGGATCAAGACCCGCAGGAGCTTTACCCTGCCCTCTCTCTCGGCCCTGTTGTCCAGCAGCTTGTCGCCGAACACCTCACCATCCACACCGATGAACCCCGCGCCACCGAACACGAGTTCCCCCAAGCCAACATGGATGCCCTCGCGGAAGCCGGGCTGCTTGGCATGCGCATCCCTGCGCAGTATGGCGGCCTGGGGCTAGACACGCTCAATGTCACCTATGCCGTGGAGCAGATCGCGCGCGTCGCCCCCGCCACGGCCTTTATACTTTTACTGCACACACTCACCGCAAACCGCATCAACAAGGCCGGGACGGACGCGCAGAAAGAGCGCTATCTGCCCCTGATCTCCCGTCAGACACTGGGTGCCTCGGCCTGGTCGGAAGCGGGCGTCGGGGCAGACAAGAGCGTGCTCAATACCAAAGCCTACCAAGAAGACGGCGTGTGGCATCTGAGCGGCCAAAAAGCGTTCTGCACGGGCGCAGGCCATGCGGGCGTCTACATGGTGATGACCGATACGACCGACGGCAAAGGCTTCTTTTTAGTGCCCGCCACAAACCCCAGCCTGCGCATCGGCGAGCCGATGGATTCCATGGGCCTGCAAGGGACGCACAGCGGCGTGGTTGGCCTAGACCATGCATTAGTTCCTGATAGTGACCGTGTCGGCGAGCCGGGCCATATCGGGCCGATTATCGCGTTTGACATGCAGGCCGGCCTGCATTCAGGCATTGTCGCCACGGGAATTGCCCTGGGTGCGTTCGGACGCCTGGTGGACATTGTCCGGGCCAACAATTCGTTTGAAAAGTACGAAAGCGTGCGCGTGCGCGTTTCGCAGCTGGCGGCGACTTTGGGCATCATGCGCACCCATGTCTACGCGCTGGCCGCGATGGCCTCCCTTCCCGGCGGCCCGCCCGTGGAGGCCGCGACCATGACTGCCAAGCTGTTTTTGTCTGAGCACGCCCTGCAAATGACGACCGATGCGATTGCCATCGCGGGCAAAGCGGGATATCTGCGCGAAAACGGCCTGGAGCGCCTGCACCGCGACGCCCTGGGCATTGTGATCGCCGCCCCAATCAACGGGCAGGTGCTGGGCAGCATCGGCGAGTCCCTGCGCAAAGCCGACCGGCTCAATTATCTTTACAAAGTGTGAGCCAAGGCTTGTGCCGGGCAAAAATTAGGGGCATAAAAGCATCGGCCTCGGCTAAGGCTGGGGGCAAACGACTACTGCCAACAGCTTCACACCCCCGGCACAAGTCCTGACCAGCCCGCAGCATCGGCTTTTCTACAGCGTTTCTATCGCCTGTTAAGCCGATACCAACGACGGAACAGAATCTTCCGTCGTTGCAACGCGCTGGAAATGCTGATATAACATCAGAGCAAAGCCCGTGCAAAGACCACGCCATGTCCACACAACAAAGCGCACAAGCCACCTTTGTCACTGCGCATGTTGACCTCGCCGGGGCGCGCGGGCCGCTGCTCGGCGGGCATGCCAAGCCGCGCATCGCGTCGGGGGAACTGCGCGCCCCGCGTGCCGGGCTGGTGCTTTGGCGGGTCATTGAAAACGTGTCGGTGGAAAAAGGCCTGGAAGCGCGGCAGATTGCTCCCTCGGAAGACGGGCAGTTTGTCGCCTATTCGTATGCGGTGCGGGGCGGCGGGGGCGGCTTGTTTCCCATTGACGAGGCGGGGCACTTTGTCGCCGAGCTAACAGCCGCGTTTGTGCCGCCCGCTTTTATGCCCGAAGTGGGGCGAGTGGAAGTGATCTCCACATCCGTTCCCGCCGATGCCCCCGTGGGCACGCGGCCCGCGCTGCGCCGGGCGCAGTCGTTCAGCCCGGCGCAACTTGAGGGTCGTTTGGTGCGCCTGCCGGGCGAAGGCGGCGGGCCAATCTGGTTTGTGGAGCGGGGACAAAAGCGCGTGCTGGCGTCGCCGACGTGCGGGCGTCTGCGCTTTGGCGACGGCTGGCAGCGATTGGTGCAGGTGTTCACCGAGCCGGGCGATGCGGCTCTGGTGCCGGACGGCCTGCCTGTCTCGCTGGCGGAAGCAGGGGAAGGCAGGCTGGTTTATTCGTGGCCCGCCCCCGACGCGTTTGTCGTGCGTCTGGGGCAGAAGCGTTTGATTGACGAGCCGACGCTGATTGCAGAACGCTTCGGCGAGCGCTGGCGCATTAAACTTATCCATCTGCGCCCCGAAGAACTGGCGCTCATCCCCGACGGCGAGCCTGTTTCGCAAGGGTTTGGGGAATAGAAGAGGCCCCCCGTCCTGCTCCCCGCTACGGAGGCTTTGCGACTAGGGGCAATTCTGGGGAGCAATACAGAGAAGAGCAATACAAAGAGAAGCGAGTGGCAGTTGTCCTGTCTTACTCTGGCTCCCCAGAATTGGGGCGGGGGGCCATCTCTGTTCTTCACACTTAGCACGGGGGGCTTTTTCTGAACACCTGTATCGCAGCCAACCTATGACAACACCTATGCCAAAAATTATGGGAGTAATCCCCGCGCGCCTCAATTCCACGCGGCTGCCGGGCAAGGCATTGCGCCTGATTGCCGGAAAGCCGATGCTGCACTGGGTCTACCAGAACGCGCGGCAGTCGCCGCTTTTAACCGAGCTGGTCGTGGCAACAGACAGCCCGGAGATATACCAATCCTGCGCCGATGCGGGCATTCCTGTCACGCTGACCGGGGAGCATCCATCGGGGGGCGACCGGCTGCACGAGGTGATGGGGCGCACGGACGGCGATATTTACGTCAACATTCAGGGGGACGAACCCACCCTGCGCGCCGACCATTTGGAACTATTGCTCCGGCCGTTCGGGGGCGAAACCAACGCGCAAGTGACGACGCTCAAAGTGGCGATTAGTTTGGAAGCCGCCCGCGACCCGAACAATGTCAAAGTGGTGACAGGGCGCGACGGGCGCGCGCTGTACTTTTCGCGCCATGCTATCCCGTATGATCGCGATGGGGCGGGCGGGGTGCAATACTTCAAGCATATCGGGCTGTACGCGTACACCCGCGACGCCTTGGCGCTGTTTCACAAGCTGCCGCAGTCTACGCTGGAACTGGCGGAAAAGCTGGAACAGCTCCGTTTTCTGCAAAATGGAGTGGATGTTTACGTTGCCGAGACGCCGCACGACACAGTCGGCGTGGATACCGAGGCGGATTTGCAACGCGTGATTGCCATCATGGGCGGCGGGTAAGGCAAGCGATGTACGTTCTTTACAGCGTGTTGTTTGGGGCGTGGGTGGTGTGTATGGCCCCCTATTTTCTGTATCGCGCCTGGCGTCACCAGAAGTATCTGCCCGAGCTTCGGCAGCGTTGGGGGGCTTTGCCGGACACGCTGAAGGCGGGGGATAAGCCGACAGTGTGGATACATTCGTGCTCGGTCGGGGAGACTTTGAGCGTGACACCGCTGGCGCAGGCTCTACACGCGCGCTTTCCCCAGGTGCGTTTGGTGTTCAGCACTATCACCAAAACCGGGCAGGCCATTGCCCAGGAACGCTTTGCACAGTATGGGGCCGGGAACACATTCTACTTTCCCATAGACCTGCCCGGCCCGGTGCGGCGCGTGCTGGACTGGATCAAGCCGTCCCTGCTGATTACAATAGACACGGAAATCTGGCCCAATGTGCTGCACGAAGCGTCGGGGCGCGGCATTCCGGTTGTCATGGCAAACGGGCGCATTTCCGCCCAAAGCTTCCAGTATTACAAATGGCTCCAGCCGCTGATGGCTCCGGTCTTCCGGTGCTACGCGCGCCTGCTGATGAAGTCGCCCGAGGACGCCGCGCGCATTCAGCGCATGGGCGCGCGTCCCTCGCAGATTGAAACAAGCGGCAACCTCAAGTACGACCGTGGCGGAGCGGAGCGAGAAGTCTCGCAAACCATGGCGCAGGCGCTGGACAAGAGCTTTGGCCTGTCCCAATCGCCCAGCCCAGTAATCGTGGCCGGCAGCACCCACGCGGGGGAAGAACACGCGCTGCTGGACGTGCTCGCGCGCCTGCGCCAAATGCCCGGCCTGGAAGCGACGCGCCTGATGCTGGTGCCCCGCCACCCAGAACGCTTTGGGACAGTGGCGCAGCTTGCCCAGGGCGCAGGCTTTGCCGTGCATCGGCGCTCCCAGGCACAGCCCGTGCGGGGCGATGAACCCGTGCTTGTTCTGGACACATTGGGCGAATTGTCTACGGCCTATCAGTTTGGGACAGTGGTGTTTGTCGGCGGCACGCTGATCCCGCATGGCGGACAGAGCATCATGGAGCCTGCCGTGTATGGCCGCCCCATCGTGATTGGGCCGAGCATGAAGAACTTTCCCGGCATCATTGACGACTTCCTGGAAGTGGGGGGCATCTCGCAGATTGCGGCCACAGAAAGCGATCCCGACGCCCAGCGCGCGCAATTGACGCAGGCTTTTGCCCACCTGCTGACGAACGCAAAGGCCCGCGAGGCGATGGGCCGCGCGGCCTATTCTGTGTTTGAAAACAGCCAGGGCGCAACTCAGTTCACCGTAGACCGCATTGCCGCTATCTTGGAAGAAGAGCTGGGCTTATGAATGAGGACATTCTATTACGCCTGCGCGTGCGCGAGACGCACGGCATCCGCCGGTTTTTGTATCCGCTGCGCGTGGGCGTGAACTTGCCCGTGGCTTTGTTTATCGGCAATATCCGCCCGGCTTTGCGCTTGACACAGGACGATGGCGCTGCGCTGCCGTGGCAGATTGAGTTCACCCGTGGCCTTATCTATTTGGAGTTTGCCGTCTCGCTTGCGCCGCTCGCGGAGCAGACGTTAATACTCACTGAGGGCGACACGCTTCTTGCGCTAGACGACCCGCTGCAGGTGACGCAGACAGAGGAAGGCGGCCTGCGCAATCAGCAGAAGCGGTTCGCTCTCTCGGTCACGGCGGACGGGGCGCTTGCGGATGTTGTTTACGATGG
>JAABUQ010004409.1_pt1 | contig 24054 bp, 24 predicted proteins | sample 5560001 | NCBI WGS metagenome assembly JAABUQ01 (sample SAMN10711888, study PRJNA513371) | rock metagenome | isolation source: Antarctica rocks | place: Antarctica: Victoria Land, Finger Mt nord | collected 2015-12-18
CCAAAGGCCGAAAAAAATATGCACAACCATCTCTAAAATTTCTCCGCGCCGCAGGCGCGGGAAGGAGGCTGAGGAGTTACAAGCCTTTTACAAAAAAGAAGACATTTTAGTACTTTTAGACTTTTTTTTGTAGGAGATGGTTGAGACTTCTCAATGACCCCTGGTACTTTCCAGCTACGGTAAATGCATGGCACGTAAACGTTTTACAACGCGTTTGTTATGCTTAGTGCAGGTTATTTTCATACCAGGGGTGCACGTGACTTTTTCTGCTGAACTGTATTTTTAGCAGATTTCACTCTATCCTTTCATGTAGGTTGTAAGAAGGAGTTTGTCTTTATTATGAATCGTCTCCAATGGTTTCGTCTTATCGCCATCGGAATGATCATCACTTCGGTACTGGGGGCCGGGGTGACACTGGGCGCGCAACTGCTGCATGCACACGCGGCGGCGAATGGTCCCGCCCTGACGGTCGATGCTTCGGCCGCGCGGCATGCCATCAGCCCCGATATTTACGGCATGAATAGCTATGGCGTTGATGCCGCCTTCGCCAAAGAGGTACATATGCCCGTACAGCGCTGGGGCGGCGATGCTACCAGTCGCTACAACTGGCAGGTTGACTCCAGCAATGCCGGCTTTGACTGGTATTTTATGGGTGGCAACGGCCAGAGCAATCCCACGCCCGGCGCGTCAGCCGACAGCTTCGTGGATACCAACAAAAACGTCGGCAGCAAGAGCCTGTTAACTATCCCCATGTTGAACTACATCAACAAGAGTAGCCAGTGGAACTGCTCATATCCGGTCTCGGCCTACGGTCAGCAGCAGTCCACCAACCCGTATGTGCATCCGAATGGGGATAACTGTGGCAACAGCCTGAAGCAGGACAACTCGCAGATCACAGACAGCAATATCGGTGCGAACAATATACCGAACAGTCCCGACTTCCAGAAGACGTGGCTCCAGCACCTGCTCGGCAAATACGGTAATGCAGCGCAGGGTGGCGTCAACATCTATCAGTTGGACAACGAGCCAGGCGGCTGGGGCAACACCCATCGCGATATCCATCCCGGACCCACCGGCTACGACGAGCTGCTCAATCTGAGCACGAGCTACGCCGCGATGATTAAAGCGACAGACCCGACCGCTGCCGTCGATGGCCCCGGCGACTTTGGCTACCCCGCCTATATCGGCGCGGGCAAGCCCGGCGATGACAACAAGTCACACGGCGTTGGCATGGCTGAATACTATTTGCAGCAGATGCACGCCTACGAGCAGCAGCATGGCGTCCGCCTGCTCGACTACTTCGACGAGCACTACTATCCATCCAGCAACGATGCCTGTCTCGCCAACTGCCCGGCGGGCGACGCTAAGACGCAGGCCGAGCGTTTACAGGCCACGCGCTCGCTCTGGGACCCCACCTACAAAGACAATAGTTGGATCGGTCAGTGGTATCCTCCCATTCAGTTGATCCGCCAGTTTCACCAATGGGTGAACAAAGATTATCCCGGCACAAAGATTGCCATTACCGAGTACAACTTCGGTGGCCTGGAATCGATCAACGGCGCGCTGACCGAAGCCGATGTGCTGGGCATCTTTGGGCGCGAGGGGCTTGACCTGGCGACGCTGTGGGGACCACCCAAGGCGAGCGATCCTGGCGCGTACGCTTTCCGCATGTACCGCGACTATGATGGCAAGGGAGGCCAGTTCGGTGATATCGGGGTGCAAGCCTCCAGCGCCGACCAGGGCCAGCTCGCCGTCTACGGTGCGCAGCGTGCCAGCGATGGCGCGCTCACATTGATGGTCGTCAACAAGATCGGCAGCGACTTGAGCAGCAACCTGGCGCTTTCTAACTTCGCATCCGCGTCCAGCGCTCAGGTCTACACATACAGTAGCGCGAACCTTAACGCTATCGTGCACCAGCCCGACGTAGCGGTAAACAACAGCGGCTTCAGCACGACCTATCCAGCCAACTCGATTACACTTGTCGTACTGCCGAAGGCCGGTGGCAGCACTGCGGTTCCGACACCCGCTGCCACGCCGTCGCCAACAGCTGCTCCAAAAGCAACAGTGACACCCGCGCCCGGCAGTACACCGGTCGTATCTGGTACACCGCCAACAGTACCGGTTCCCACACATATCGCGTTCAATAACGAGGGCGTTAGCAACAAAGACAACCACGCCGCTGGTAACTACGATGGGGCAAACAATAGCTACTCCAACCAGTTGCTGGCTGAGGCAGGTTTCAGTTCAGGCTCCACGGTCAAGGTCAATGGCATAAACTTCCAGTGGCCTGCTGTGGCGAAAGGGCAGCGCGATAACTGGAGCGCGAGCGGCCAGGTTCTCCCTCTCATGAAGAGCGGAGGCACTCTGGCATTCCTGGGCTCGTCAACCAACGGCCCATCTGAGGGGAAGGTAAAGATCACCTACACCGATGGCAGCAGCACGACCATTACCCTGGCCTTCAGCGACTGGACGTTGAGCGCCGGACACGTGAAAATACGGGCTGACAACAGCGTGGCGGCAAAGACAGAGTACCGCAACACTACGCGTGGCACGCAGGCGCATGCCTCCTACGTGTTCTTTGCCTCGTTCAAACTGGACCCTAACAAGACGGTGATGAGTGTGACGCTGCCCCAGAAGGTCAGCCAGGGACACCTCCACGTCTTCGCTGTGAATGTAGGATAAGTACATGTACTCCTGTCAAATCGCTGTGAGAGTGTCAGACTCCCATACTCTCCGCCTTCCGGGTGTATGAGCTTGTGCGGCTTCGCCGCACAAAAAAATGTTTCTTGCTGCTGCATCACCTGTGCTTCGCACAGGTGATGCAGCAGCAAGAAAAAAGGCACGCGAGCACGCACGGGAAAAGAAAGCCTCCCGTCGCAGTGGGAACAAACACTTTCTATGAGTTTCTTTCCAGGTTCACTTGCCATGAAACCCCGTATTTGTCTGCAATCCAACCAAACTTTTCGCTGAACGGATATCTATCGAGAGGCATGAAAACCGTGCCGCCTTCAGAAAGCTTTTGAAACAACCCATCGATTTCTGGTTCTGTTTCGCATTGTACAAATATCGACAGAGCCGGGGTGAAGGTAAAAGCATGTTGTCTGCCGCTATCCTGGGCCTGGAATTCCTGTCCATTGAGAGAGAACCTGGCAAGCTTAACGGTTCCTGCTGCCTCTTCTTTATCTTCGCTCTCGCTCCACCGCTCGATATGCAAGAGGCGTGAATTCTTGAACAAGGACATGTAGAATGTAATAGCTTCTTCAGCTTTGCCGCACTGTTCTCCAACGAACAATAAGTGTGAAATGAACTTTTGCTTTGAAGTGTCCATTGAAACCTCGCTCCTTCTACGCGCATGAGATAGACGATCAACGAGATGCGGTATGTAGATCATCATAGCATGAAAGATACGAAAAAACTTCTCCGATCTTGCTGACTGGTGGATGGCCGCGAATTATTATGGGGTATCTAACCTCTCCTGGGGTTTCTCATCCTCGTGTCTGATCGCTGCCATAGGTACCTGCGCAATCGTGTCATTTGCGGGCACATCCTGTGGTTTTTCATCCTTCTGCCCGGCTACCACAGGTACCACAACCCCTTCGTTGCTGGCGGGAGCCTGGTTGGTCACTACATGCACCATCGTGACCAGGTCATAACGCGTCTCATAGATTTTCGCGGAAAAGAAGGCATTGATCTCGGCCCCTAAAAACAGGATCATGGCAAAGTAGTAGAAGAAAACGAGCAGAATAAGCAGACCCAGCGCTCCAGCGAAGATGCCCAGAAAATAGGTCACATACAAGGGGAACAATACCAGGTAAACTTCCAGCAGGGCCGCCGCTATAACCGCTCCGAGCCAGGTATGACGAAAGCTGATTTTTTGATTAGGTACAACAACATAGATGGTCTGAAACAGGATATATGAGGCAATAAAACCTCCAAAGATACCGCTCAAACCGAAAAGGAGACCGCTGCCAGGAATCTGGCTCAGTGGTGTTTTTTGTAGGAAAGAGGTGACAAGAGCAGGCAGCGACGAGGCCAGGAACATGATCGGTATCAGGATGACGTAGAGCAAAAGCATAAGCACAGCCATCACATTCTGCGCAACAACCCCCCGTGGACGCACATGATACATAATGTCTAAACACCCCTCCAGAAACAGGAAGAGGCGCGAGCCGTTAAAGATAGCGAGACCCAGTGCAAAGAGACCCAGAATACCTGATTGCTTCGCCAATTGCTTCAGGGCAAGCCCAATGATACTTTGTGATGAGGTGACGGCTGGAAAAACATGTATAATCTGGTTGAGCAGGCGATCATAATCCGCTGGATCAAGACCACCCAGAAAAAAGCCCAGGAGCGAGAGAAATGCAATAACCAGAGGGAACACAGAGAGCAGCAGGCTAAAAGCCAGCCCTGCCGCGTTACACCATGCCCAGTCGTTATTGAATTTATTCCAGAACGCCTCCAGTGGCTTTATGTCCTTGTAAATGGTATGGAAAACATTGCGCGCCATAGTTTTGCCTTCTGCTTTCTTATTTTTGTCTGGTACTAAAGATCAATATAATACCTGCCCGGAGCCACTTTCGCCACTTTTACATCTTTACTGAAGAGCCAGCGTACAATTCGATATTGTGCCAGTAGTCCTATAAAGAGAATAGCCAGTCCGACGGCAAAAACCTGCCAGTTCATAACCTCCCTGGCAGTTTGCTTTAAGCAAAGTACAATCCCTGAAATGATAAGAGGCAAAGCAAACACGAGCGAAAGCCAGAAGGCACAACTAGAGCGTACGAGCCGTTCCTCCCCGGGACCCAGATTATCTGCATTCATGTTATCTTTCCTTATGTTTCACAATTGCTCAACCTTCTTTCATGCTTCGCCGTCTATGATGGCCACGCCTTTTTATCTACGTGCTACACCACGGGCGCAGGAGGAGGCTGAGTGGTTACTGAATAATTTTAAAATACAGGACACCACTTATGATAGCATATGTTACGCTCATGGTAGAAATTGTAATACTTACCCGTCCACCCCCCCTTGTTATAAGTGCCCGAGCACCACAGTGACAGAGGGTAAAAGATATGTTATCATCGAAGTACGTAGTGAGAAGTGCAAAGGAAAGGGCTGATGATATGACCACAACAACGGAGAGACTGACGGTGGTAACTCCCGCCAACCGGGTACCAGGACCAGGACAAGGGAACTGGACCTACGATGACTACGCGGCCCTTCCAGATGATGGGCAGCGCTATGAAATTGTAGATGGAGTTCTCTATATGGCACCCTCACCCTCTGGATCACATCAGGATGTGGTTGGCTGGTTATTCCACTATCTTCTTACTCATGTACGAATTGCAGGTCTCGGACGAGTATACATTGCGCCGTTTGATATCGAACTGGCACCAGGCCAGGTAGTCCAGCCAGATGTGACTGTGGTTCTCAATGCGAACTGCGAAAAAATTAAGCCTTCCCGCATCATTGGAGCGCCAGACCTGGTGGTCGAAGTCTCCTCGCCCAGCACGGTCGGGTTCGATCGCCGCCAGAAACAGGACGCGTATGCCCGTTCTGGTGTGACCGAATATTGGATCGCCGATCCTATAGCACAAACCATCGAAGTGTTTTTCTTAGTCGGAGGCGCTTACCAATCCCAGGGCATCTTTATCGGCAACACAACGCTCGTTTCGCAAGTAGTGCCAACAATTTCAGAGATCCGGGTCGAGAAGTTTTTTGTATAGTCAGAGTTTAGAGCAGTGCAGGTGACGCAGTACACAACATATGGTATCATCAATGTAAGTAGAAAGAAGCGCAGCAGAAGGGGCTGATGATATGACCACAACAACGGAGAGACTGACGGTGGTAACTCCCGCTAACCGGGTACCAGGACCAGAACAGGGACACTGGACCTACGATGACTACGCGGCCCTCCCCGACGACGGGCAGCGCTATGAAATTGTAGATGGAGTTCTCTATATGGCACCCGCACCTGGTATACCCCATCAACGAGTCGCACAAAGAATTTTCAGAAGACTTGCACAACATCTCGAAGATACTCAACAAGGCGAGGCATTCATAGCTCCTGTCGATGTTGAGCTTGCCCCACGCGTAGTAGTCCAACCGGACGTGCTTGTTATTCTCAATGCGAGCCGCGAAAAAATTAAGCCTTCCCGTATCATTGGAGCGCCAGACCTGGTGGTCGAAGTCTCCTCACCCGGAACGGTCGGCTACGATCGACGCGAGAAACAGGACGCTTATGCCCGCTCTGGTGTAACTGAATATTGGATCGCCGATCCCATAGCACAAACCATCGAAGTGTTTTTCTTAGCCGACAACGCCTACCAGTCTCAGGGTGTCTTTAGCGGACAAGCGACACTTGTTTCACAAGTAGTACCGACCATCTCAGAGATCCCGGTCGAGAAGTTTTTTATATAAAATGCTACGATCAAAACGTTCGCCCACACAGTCCCAGGCGGAGATTTTTGCCTCGTATGGCTGGTGGGACAGGCATAATCTGCTCAACATCATTACCGCCAGTCGCTGCGACTATATTCAACATCGTGTCGAGCGTGTGCTGGGCAAGTCGGCACTGCGACAGCAGGAGATCTTAGAGGTGGGCTGCGGTGGTGGTTTGATCTGTGAAGAACTGGCGCGGCGCGGCGCAGTCGTGACGGGGCTCGATCCCACCGAGGAGGCGCTGGCGGTAGCGCGCGCACATACACAGCGCAGCGGCTTTGGACAGAATGCTCATTTCGTACGTGGCTACGCGGAGTCGTTGCCCTTCGCGGACGGCAGCTTTTCGGTCATTGTCTGCCTGGATGTGCTGGAGCATGTGCGGGCTCTGGACGCGACGGTCAAAGAGCTTGCGCGCGTGCTGGCCCCCGGCGGCATCCTGATCTTTGATACCATCAACCGGACCCCTATCGCCCGTCTTGTGCTGATCTGGATCGGCGAGCGCTTCTTTCACCAGAGTGGCCTGGTACCAGGACTGCATCACTACCACGCGTTTATCAAACCACAAGAATTGCGTACACTTCTCATTAAGAACAATCTCCAGGTGCGCGAGCTGGTCGGCTTTATGCCATACATCCATAAAGGACGCTTCGGGCTGCGCCCTGGCTGGTTCAAGGGCGTCTCGTACGTGGGCTACGCGACGAAACAACGGTAAGCCGCGCTCTCCAGCACGCACCCCTAATTCTCCAGCCAGAACTGCTTGTCCTCTTTCGACATTGTGCTGCGTGTAATGGCCTCGTCAAAACTCTGTTTCTGTGGCCCCTGCTGCTCGCTGCGCGCGGCCTCCAGCTTCTGTCGCCGATTGAAAGATACCGCAGGCTGACTGTTGCTCAATGAGGCGTTAAACTGTTCAACCCCTACCTGGAAGAAACCCGCCAGCCGTTCTAACTGGCGCTGGCTGAGACTGACCAGTTCGATCGCGCCCGCCTCGAACTTGTTCCAGACATCAACGCTCAGACGCAGCCCTCGGGCGACATCGACCTTGCTCATGTTGCGACTCTTGCGCAGTTCGCCCAGGGTGGCGAAGACCGTCTGGGGCGCGAAGGCACGCTCCAACACTGTCTGACAGGCCCGCTGTGTCAGCGCCAGCAGAGGCGCATCCAGTTCAACAGGCTCGACCTCACCGATCGCGTGATAGGCCGCGATAAAGTCGATCAGTGCCTCCTGTTCCGCCGGGTACTCTTGCAACAGGCGCATCTGGGTCTGTGTATCGTTGGCCTCCTCAGCCGCGAGCCAGGCCATTTTTAATTGTTGCATTTCAGGGGTATTCATCTCTTGTGCCTTTCTATTGCCGCTGCCCTATTTCCTTACATTCAGATGAATGCAGAGCACTGGCCACGTGAGCAACATTTCTACTGTGTATGGTATTACTGCGTTTGTACATTAGAAGTATATGCCACATGTTGTTCTTTTAGCACGCATTCGCGCAGAAAACTACGTGCCCGTTCATAACGCAGGCGTACTGTCCGTTCAGTGCGCTTGCAGAGGACGGCGATGTCGTCCCATTTCAAGCCCTCAATGGCGCGCAGCACCATAATCTGCCGATCAAGCGGGTCGTGCAGGTAGGTCAGGATGCGCTGGCTCTCGACCTCGGCGTGCAGCTCTTCGTACTGATCGCCGGGATCGGCTACGTCAGCTCCTGACTGCCCCTCGTCATCAGGCACTGGTGGTCGTAACGGCTCTACCAGTGAGCGCGGCACGTGTTGTGGTCGGCCAGCCGGGCGACCATCGCTGTCGCGCCGGTAGTGCAGCCCTTCCTGGCGCAGGACGCGATTGAACTCGTCCGCGCACAGGCAGCGCAGATAATGGATAAAGTTTTGCGTCATAAATATCTCATTGGGATTCTGCGCCTCGCGCAACAGGTGCTCGCCCATGTTCGCGATGGCCTCTTCCCGCAATTCAGGTCGGTGTCGCAAGCCCTGTGTGTGCCGTTGAAACATTGGTGCGCAGCGATACAATAACACTTCACAGAGACGACGGACTCCGGCCATGTTGCCCACTGTGACCAGCTCGCGGATAGATGTGACAAGCTCAATCTCGCTTATCTCATATCTCCCTTCCACGGTACGCCGGCGCAGCCGCTCATCGAGCGTGGGATCACTCAGGTCGATCATACAATCCCCCACAAATACTTTCTGGCTCTGCTGGTTTCGCTTTCGTGTCTCCCTACTATCTCTATCCTTCCAGCCTCAAAAAAAGCGGAAACGATAGGCGCAGATTGACAGCTATCAGGATAACAGAAATATGCTCAAGAGGAAAGGAGACTTTTTTAACGCTGGTGGTGCACATTTTTCGGCCTTTGGCCGAAAAATGTGCACCACCAGCGTTAAAAAAGTCTCAATACCCCTGAGACTTGTCTACAACATTATAGAGCTCCTGGCCCGCGAGGTAACGCCGCACGCTCTCCGTGAAAATCATCATAGCCCGTTCATCATAGCGGGTTGAACCACCCGCTATGTGCGGGCTGAGCATAACGTTTGGCTGCTGCCACAGTGGATGATCCGACGGGAAGGGCTCCTGGTCCAGCACGTCGAGAGCAGCACCCGCGATCCGTTTCTCTTGCAGAGCGCGAATCAGCGCCTGCTCATCACACACTTCGCCACGCGCGATGTTGACCAGAAGGGCCGAGCGTTTCATCGCGTTAAATGCGGCCTCGTCAAAGAGCCCGCTGGTATGCGCTGTCAGGGGAACGGCGACCACCACGACGTCGCTCTCACTGAGCAGCGTGTGCAACTGCTCGGGTTTGTAGTAGCGATCGGGCAGTGTACCATCGGGATCGCCAGTGCCGGGAAAGATGAAACCATGGTCGTGATGATCATCGCTACGCTGAAATGCCAGCACACACATGCCGAAGGCTTTAGCCAGGCGCGCGACCTCACGGCCAATGCTACCATAGCCGACAATACCGATCGTCTGATCGCGCAGCTCCCGTGTATCGAACAGCGTTTTGCGCACACTGTTCTCAGGCCACTGCCCTTTTTGCTGCTCGCGCAGAATAAGTGGCAGGTGATGAAACCAGGCCAGTTGCATCATGAAAACGTACTCGGCAATATTTACGGCGTGCACACCGCTCGCGGTGGTAAACGTGACCTGTGATTGAAATAGTGGATGATCGAGGAAGCGGTCCGCGCCCGCCGAGTAGAGCTGTACCCAGCGCAGATGGGGTGCTTGTTCAGGCGTGGGTAATGCATTCAATGTGTAGAGTATCTCTACCCTTTGCCACAGGTCGTCCGCTATCTCTTCAACCTTCTTCCCTGTCTGCACCTGAATCTCCAGGTCGGGCGAGACCTGCCGCAAACGCTCGATCCATTCCGGCTCAACACGCGTGGTGATGAGCACTAATCTTCTGGTGGTGTTTTGCATAAAATATGTATCCCTCGTTCTGGTATAGCTCGTATTAGTGTCCTGAATTACTGCAGCGACGAAAAGTATAGCATATGGTGAAGTGAGATACCATCCAACAGTATAGCACCGCTGTGTTGATTGAAGCATAAAGCGGGTCTGACACACTTTTGGTGATTGGATAACGTTGATAGAATAGAGAAAATCCGTTCTTTTGCTTCGTCAACTTGTCCGTCACTCCCTGTAGCAAGCCTCTCCTCCGGTCTCCTTACGCTTGAGGTACAATAGGAACAATGACGGATGAATGGGTCTTCTTAAAAAATGAGGAGCATACAATGAGTAGGACACTTGCCAGCAAGCAAAGAGAGATCGAGGCATATCTTAAACAAGAAATGGAACGCCAACATATTCCTGGACTTTCGGTAGCAGTTCTCTCACAGGGAGAACTGCTCTTCGCTCAAGGCTATGGTCTGGCGAACGTCGAGCTAGCTGTGGCAGCCACAGAGCAAACAAGGTATGAGCTAGCGTCGGTGACAAAGCCCTTTACTGCAACGGCGATCATGCTCTTGGTCGAAGATGGCAAGCTAGACTTGGAGCAGACGATCAGTCACTACCTGCCTGAAACTCCGCTCACCTGGCACACCATCGTCCTCTCCCATCTGCTCAATCACACCTCCGGGATTCGCAACTACCTCGAGATTGACGAATTCCGATCAGGGGATGCATTTTGCTGGAGCCTGGAGGTGCCACAAGACCATTTCTTCCGCATAGTCAGTTCCCTCCCCCTAGATTTTGCTCCAGGCTCACAGACCAGGTACAGCAACACGGGCTATTATCTACTTGGCATGATCATCGAACAAGCCAGTGGGAAGTCGTATGAACAGTTTCTCATCGAGCGGATCTTTGAACCTCTTGGCATGACTGCCACCAGGTGCAATAGCCGAAAAGCCATTCTCCCCCAGCGGGCGGCGGGATACTGTTGGCACACTGAAGCTCTCTGCAATGCAGAGTACACCAGTATGACATGGGCATACGCAGAAGGCGGATTAATTTCTACTGCCCTGGATATGGCCCAATGGGATCGAGCCATGACGACATCGCGCTTGCTCCCGCCCGCTCGCCTCCAACAGATGTGGAAACCGATGCGCTTGACTAATGGACAACATGCCACCTACGGATTTGCCTGGGCTGTGGAAAGCTTCCAGGGGAGAAACCTGGTAACGCATGACGGTGGTAAGCCTGGTTTCTCAACGTTTCATGCACACTTTCTCGATAATCAGCTCTCGGTGATCTTGTTGATCAATCGAGATCAGGTACCGATACGAGAACTGGGAGAAGCTCTCGTTGAAACAATTCACTGATATCAATGAGGACGAGGTCAAGCAGCTCCATAGCGTCGGGCCAAAGGCAATCAATCAACTCTACCGCGCCCTCGAAATGCTCGGTCTGTCGTTTGCTGACAAAAAAGAGCAAGACAGGATGAAAGGAAAACACCTTTCTCATCTACAACAAGAGCATCGCATCGCCAAAGCTAAAAAAGCGATAGTGCTCGTGGATTGCCTCTTGATACGCCCGCTCCATCAGCCCCTTGCCTATAAAGGCACTCACGAGCAGGAGCAGGGTCGAGCGCGGCAGATGAAAGTTGGTGATCATGGCATCGACCGCCTGGAAACGATAACCGGGAGTGATAAAGAGGCATGTATGGCCGTGGTAGGGCACGATGCGACCGTCGTGCAGACTCGCCACACTCTCAAGCACGCGCACAGAGGTTGTGCCGACAGCTATCACGCGTCCCCCTGCCCGGCGCGTCTCGTTGATCAGTTCGGCGGTCGGCGCGTCCAGTTCGATCTCCTCGCTGTGCATCTTGTGCTCGCTGACGATCTCAGTCTCGACGGGCCGAAAGGTGTCGAGTCCGACGTGCAGGGTGACGAAGCCGACGCGAACACCCTGCTGGCGCAGTTGTTCCAGCAGGCGCGGCGTGAAGTGCAGCCCGGCGGTTGGTGCCGCCGCCGAACCAGTGATACGCGCGTAGACGGTCTGGTAGCGTTCGGGATCATCGAGCGTTTCATGAATGTATGGCGGCAATGGCATGCGACCGATCTCGTCAATACGCTGGCGCACGGTCAGTATGTTGTAAGGGTTACTGCCAGTGTCGGTACTGGCAGCGTCCTGTTCGGGCAGGGAGAAGCGTACTATACGCCCGCCCGCCTCAGTACGTTCGCGCACTTCCGCCTGCAGCCGGGGTTCTCGTGCCTCGTTGCTGAAGACGATACGCGCGCCCTCACGCAAGCGGCGGCCAGGACGGACCAGCGTCTCCCAGTAATCGCGCCCCAGATCGGAGCGTTCCGATAACAGCAACACCTCGACCGCCCCGCCCGTCTCCGCACGCCGACCAAGCAGGCGCGCCGGTATAACGCGGCTCTGGTTAGCAATCAGCAGATCGCCGGGACGCAGGTAGTCGCCAATGTCGCGAAAATGGCGATGCTCCAACGTCTCGCTGGCACGCTGTACGACCAGCAGGCGTGAGGCATCGCGCGGCTCAATCGGCGTCTGAGCAATATATTCAGAGGGTAGATCGTAATCAAAGTCACTGATTTTCAGGGTATGTTTGTCCACAGGGTAGGTCCGCTTCCTCCTCCGGGTGGTGTGATCTTTAAGTGTTCATAGGCCGCGCGCATAACGATGCGCCCACGCGGCGTGCGCGCGATAAAGCCCAGTTGCAGCAGGTATGGCTCGTAGACATCTTCAATCGTCTCTGAGTCCTCGCTGGTGCTGGCGGCCAGGGTATCCAATCCAACAGGTCCGCCGTTGAACTTCTGGATCATAGTGAGCAGCATGGTGCGGTCGGTCTGGTCAAGCCCGATCTCATCGACCTCCATCGCATCAAGCGCCTCCTTGGCGACCTTCCTGGTGATCACGCCATCAGCGCGCACCTGGGCGTAGTCACGTACCCGTTTGAGCAAGCGGTTGACGATACGCGGCGTCCCGCGCGCGCGGCCAGAGATCTCTACAACCCCGCTCTCTTCGGCCGGTACTTTGAGGATACGAGCCGAACGCGTGAGAATCTGTTTGAGCGCCTCGTTATCGTAGTATTCCATACGGTAAATAGCGCCGAAGCGATCGCGCAGGGGAGCGGTCAGCGAGCCAACGCGTGTGGTGGCACCAACGACGGTGAAGGGAGAGAGCGTGAGCCGCAGCGATTTGGCGCTCGGCCCTTTGCCAATCATCACGTCAAGCGCGAAGTCCTCCATCGCCGAATACAGCCGTTCTTCGACGGGACGCGCGAGACGATGGATCTCGTCGATGAAGAGCACCTCACCGGGCTGCAGCGACGTGAGGATCGAGGCCAGGTCGCCGGCATGCTCGATCGCCGGGCCGGAGGTGGTGCGCAGGTTGACGCCCATCTCGGCGGCAATGATGTTGCAGAGGGTGGTCTTGCCCAGCCCCGGCGGTCCGTAGAGCAGGATATGATCCACCGATTCGTTGCGGCGGCGCGCGGCCTCCAACAATATACTCAGGTTATCTTTGATCTTCTCCTGCCCGATATATTCGGCCAGGCGACGTGGACGCAGGCTCCCCTCAATAATCTGTTCCTCTTCGCTCACCTGCGGCGAGACGAGGCGCTCCCTCATAGCACACTCCCGGTTTGAAACTGGTGTTCTATAATGATATGTCCACATTATATCAGAGTTTAGCCTGCGCGTCGAGTGAGGGTTGTGAGTATGAATTTGGGGCTCTCTCAAGTACCGCTGGAACGCTGTCGTCAATTGCTCTAGCGTTCCAGCGCTAAGGTCGTTAACAGGGGATGGTCAAGAATCTAACAAATCTTCTACAGGCTCCAGATACAACGTTATGGCCTCCTTGATATTGTTAAGGGCCTCTTCTTTTGTATCACCTTCACTGATACACCCCGGAAGTGATGGAACATAGATCGTATAACCACCTTCATCACTGGGTTCAAATACTACAGTCAGTAACATTATCTCACTTCCTCCTGCTATTTGTGTTAGTAATTCTAATCCTTACTGACTGCTCAGGTTTTCCAACAATACAGTATAAATCAAGGCGAAGAAGCCAATACATTTTCATCCAGAGGCGGGAATCCCGCTAGCAGTATAACATAATAGACCAAACAGGACGAGTAATGCAAACAGTCTCCTCCTCTTGCTAAATGCCATACTACATAGTAGACTTTAAGGACTGAGATCAGAATCTACACACAAAGGAGATACATACAATGAAACGAGCACTCATTTTCTCCACACCGGCCGTTGTTGTCTCCAGCGGTACAACTGTGGTTGGGTGCTGCCTGTAAATCACGAAGAATAATCCCACGTTCACCTTTTTGCACAGCAATGCAGTGCACTTGCTATTTTTGTGCCTGCTTGCATACCCTCTTCGTGACCTGCCACTTCCTGAAACCTCCACAGGTGCGCACTCCAACCTCACCATCCGTATGAACTGTTTCATTACTCGTACCTCCCCAGCCTTCCTCTGCGTCTGAGACGCAGGAAACACAGAAAAATATGCATAAAAAAGATGTGATATCAAATCCGGTTAGTTAGTGTATATTCGTGCCACGACAGTGGGCTTCTCAAGCTGGTTAAATGTACAGTGATCATCAGGATTTGATATGAGTCGCAAAGGCGGCAAAAAAGCTAAGCAGGCTGAGGAGGTACCACTCACAAGGAGTGTTACCATATGCATGTGAAACGTGGCAGCGCGTTAGGTATCTACCTGTTTCTCTCAGGTTTGAGCACCTTTGCCACCAGCACCATTTTTACGATCAACATGATCTATCAGATCGAGACGGTAAAACTGAACCCGTTTCAGCTTGTCCTCGTCGGTACAACGCTGGAGAGCACTGTTTTCCTCTGCCAGGTGCCAACCGGCGTCCTGGCCGATGTCTACAGTCGTCGCCTCTCGGTGATCATTGGCTACCTGCTCATGGGCAGCGGTTTTCTCGTCGAAGGTCTGTTCCCCCATTTCGTCGTCATCCTCGCCTGCCAGGTTCTCTGGGGCTGTGGCGACACCTTTATCAGTGGTGCGCTGGAAGCGTGGTGCGCGGACGAAATAGGGGAGGAGCATGTCGGGAGGGTGTTCATTCGCGGCGCTCAGTTTGGTCAGATTGCCTCGCTGCTGGCTATTCCCCTGAGTATCGGGTTAGCTACCTATCGTCTCAACCTGCCCATCATTATAGGAGCCTGTTTTTTACTCTTCCTGGGAGGCTTCCTGGCCCTGTTTATGCCTGAACGACACTTTCGTCCCACCCCGCGCCAGCAGCGGAGTAGCTGGCAAACGCTGGGCCGGATCATGGTTGACGGGGTCCAGACGATACGCCGCAGCCGTATGCTGTGGATAATTCTGGTTATTATGGCCTGTAACGCGATGGCGAGCGAAGGCTATGATCGTCTCTCGACCGATCACCTGATCAAGGACTATGTCTTCCCGACCCTGGGCCACCTGCCGACCCTGACCTGGTTTGGCATCCTCAATGTCGGTGGTGCCATTCTGGGATTGGTCGCGACCGAGATTGTCCGCCGCACGCTCGATACCAATAACCACCACGTAATGATACGCGTCATGTTCGCCTTCAGCATGCTGCACCTCGCCAGCGTTGTGCTGTTCGCGCTGGCGGGCAATTTCCCCTTGGTTGTACTGGGTCTATGGAGCGCGGGGGTCTTCCGCTCTTTGCTCGGCCCTCTGTACACAACCTGGATCACGACCAATAGCGAGCCGAAGATACGTGCCACGATCCTCTCTCTCTTCGGCCAGATCGATGCCATTGGCCAGATCGCCGGTGGCCCGGCGGTCGGTCTTATCGGTACCGTTGTATCACTGAGGGCCGCGCTGCTAACAACCGCCGCGATCCTCTCTCCCAACATCATCTTCTACGCGCGTGCCTTACGTCTAAACAACGGTACGCCAGTCGGCAGGGAGAAAGGAAAAGAACATATCTAGTGGTGAAAGAAGGTAGGAAGCAGCAGCGTGGCCGCGTATTCGAGGTGCCAGAGGGTCAGACCGATCGTCGCCAGGGCCAGACCCACATGGAACACGCGCCAGTAGCGAATGATAGCGCGATAGAATTGCTCACGCTGCAATGCCTGCTGGGCAGCTTTGAGCTCCGTCATATGCTCCTGCACACCCGGCATCAGCGCCCCCGGCTCCGCCAGGCGACTTTTGCGATCAGGGACAAAGCGATACTGCGCGGCGTCCCTGTTCAGTTCTTGCGGCGTCTCCTCCAGAGAGAGATAGGCCAGATCCCACGAGGTTGGAAGTGTGCCGCTCGCTCGCACGCTGGGACTTGCCTGCGCGGTCTGCCTGGTCTGTTCTTCCGCTTTGAACGTGCGAACTTCCTGCGTATTGTATGTGACGATAGAGCGCAGCGTCTGTGAAACCTGCTCGATACGGTCCTCACCCTGTTCTGTAAGAGCCTTGCTGACCTCCTGCGCGATTAACCTGGGCATAACGCGGTCAAGGAGGCGGCCAATCATGCCACTGATCACCAGCGCAATCATGCCATAGAGCGCGTAGGTACCGGTGCGCGGATTGAAGTTGCCAAAGGAGTGCAGGAAGAGCAGGACGATAGCAATGACCCCGAAGCTGATATGCCAGTGGAGTGAGCTATTCAGCCCACCGATGCCGCGTTTGCGTGAGCGGCGGTACATACTGTATCTCACTGTGGCAAGGACCATGAACGCCGTACCAGCGACCGCGTAGCCGTAGCCAGCGCTGCTATCGGGAGAGGTATCGCTGCTGATGCGATTATATACAATGAAGATCGCTACCGCCAGGCCAATTATGAGCAGAGTTACCAGGAGACTGACCAGCCTGGAACGGCTCGCGTCAAGAAAAAACCAGGGATAGCGCTTTTCACCGTTTGCCTTCATGCATGCTTCTCCTCATCCGCGTTGAGCAGGCGCACTTTCAGCCACATCATCATGGCGTCGCGATGCAGCCCCACGGGACAGGGGGAGACGCAGGCCCCGCATTGATAACACGCGCGTGTAAAACGCTCAACTGCTGGCGAGATCTCGCCTACGATTGTTTCGCGATTCAGCACGTCAATTGTAATGGGTTCCGCCAGGGCTGGACAGGTAATCAGGCATTCATTACAGCCGATACAGGCGTGTATCTCCTGAACGACCTGCGGCCTGGTCTTATGCAGAATGACGGGATTGGGCTTGAGCAATCTAAACATCTCACACCTCACCCTCGCGCTGCCAGTAGCGCCGGCTCACATCCGGCCGTTTCGCAGGCTCATTGCGCTGGCCATAGTTCCAGAGGTTACGCTTCTGCTCTTCTCTATACTGGTCGGTTGTCCGCGCTGCCGCTTCAACGACGCGGCCGGAAAGCTGGGGAAGATTACCGTTGAAGGGATTCAGCTCTTCAACAAACATACTCCCTGAATTTGCGTCTATCGATACCGGTCTGGCGGCAGGAAAGAGCTCTTTAGACATGTTTCCTGACATCGCGACAGCGGGCAGGTTGCCGGTGAAGGGGCTGATCCCTTCTTCGAATACTATCATAGCTTCTCTAGCGGGACCTGTTGCGGCCTTGCTCGCGACCGGCACTGCCTCTACCGGCTCGGGCCTGGCACCTGTGCGCTGTGGTGCGGGGAGGGCGGCGATCTGGCCCGTTTGCTTCGCTGCGGGCAGCTTCGTGAATGGACCGGTCTCAGGCAGGCGCCGTGTTTGTGCCGTTGTATCTTGTGCGGGGAGTGCGCTCCCCAGTGGAGCGGTTAATTTTCTGGTCAGCATGCCCCGCGCGGCACGCGTTGTCTGGTGTGAGAGGTGGCCACGTGCGTCAATATTGCCTTTCAGCAGCGCTCTGGTTATATCATGGATAGGATGTCCCTCGTCAATAATACGCTTGATCGCCAGACTATCGGGCTGAGTTGCACCAAGGGAGAGGTATCCAAGCAGGCGATCATCGAGAACGGCCAGGCGGCGATAACCTCCCTGGCTCGTGTCGGTCAGGGTTGTTATCTTGCCGTTCTGGAGCAGGGGATCGCCGACAGTGAGCATGGAGAGGTCCCCCAGGTGAGTGGCATGCCACTGCACACCGAAGGGCTGCCGCGCCAGCTCATCATGGCCCGTCATCATCGCCCCGGCGATACGCCCCTGCATAACGGCCGCGTACCATTGCGCGCGCGGCTCGTATCTTCCCGTTTGTGGATTGCGCAGGGCCGCGACATCCCCCGCAGCATAAATATCGCGCACGCTTGTGCGCAGTTTGTCATCGACCAGGATACCATTTTCGCAGCGCATGGGGACGCTGCACTGACGCGCCAGGGTCAGCACCGACTGTGTGCCCGTGCAGGTCAGAACCAACTGGCACGGGATCATCTCCTGCTGATTGGTAATGACCCCCGCGACAACGCCGACCCGACCAATGATCCCCGCCACCTCCGTCTCGATATGAACAATTGCCCCGGTCCGACGCACGTTGTTGAGCACCATCTCTGAGGCACGCTCATCCAGCATACGGCCCATAAACTTGTTACCACGAATGAGCCAGTGCACACGAATTCCCCAGTAGAGCAGACCCATTACCGTCTCGATGGCGTGTACACCGCCTCCGACAACAACCGCCTCCCGCACTTCCGGCAGGCGGCGCCGCAGGTCGAGGTAGTCCTGAAGACGATGCAGGGTCAGGACGCCATCAAAGCCACACCCCGGCGTGTTTTCAGGGAGGCCTATAGGAGCGCTCCCGGTCGCAATCAGGAGGGAGTCGTAGCCAAAGCCACGATTACCGCTAAACGTAATGTACTTGCTCTGTGCATGTATCTCTTCGACCCGCGCGTTCACCACGTGAATGCGCTCGGCGCGCTCGGTTCCGGCAGGGTAGGCCAGCAGTTGCTCACGCGCCAGTTTGGCGATAGCAAACTGTTTGAGTGCTGGAGTATTGATGGTGGGATGAAGCTGATCTGTGACGATGACGATACGCTTGTCGGGCGCGCGATGCCGCGCCTCTACCGCCGCCGTCAGCCCGGCTATACCGTTACCAATGATAACGATATCCGCTCTATCAAGGGAGAGGTCGCTGCTCGTTCGCTGTACAGGTACGACTGATCTATCTGATCTACTCATCACATTTTCCATCCTAGTATGACTGCGTGGACAGGGATTATCTTAATCTACATCCAGTGCTACCAGCACGTTGTTCACATCACGTATATAGTACACATCGGTGTGCGCCTTCTCGTTCTGGTGACGCTGCATATGGCTCCACTCGACGAGGCAGCGTTTGCTACACTGGAAGTGTTCATGTTCGTGGTTTGCCGTCGTGAGTGTAAAACTGTGGTCCGCATCAAGCGTGATCGTGCCAGCGCTGTGCTCCATATTGCCCTCGTGCTCAAGCACTGTCCCCACCCCCTGCATCATCCCAATGCACGCCAGGGTCACAACCGCGATGAGCAAGAAGACAGTTATGGCTGCGGTCATACGTGAATATACCATAGTTTCCATCCTCAGACAGGAGATGTATTATGAGCATATATAGCATGAAGATAAAATTCGTAAAAGACAAACCAAGCATGCTATAAAGACATAAACGATCTCCTGAAATATTGAATAGTTTCTATTGGTATTGTATATCAGATTATTTCTAACTGCCTGAAATCAGCAGGAATTTAGCCTGAATGTCTTATTGCTCTGCTCTTAAATGAGCGATTTCTCCACCTGTATCAGGCACGCAGCGTGATCAAGCCATGCTGAGCGGCGAGGGAGACCGCTTCGGTGCGATTGGTGGCACCCAGTTTGCTCATAATTGAGCTTACGTGAAACTTCGCGGTTCGCTCGCTAATTACCAGTTGGGTGGCGATCTCTTTGTTCGGCATACCCTGTGCCAGCAGGCGTAGAACCTCAAGTTCGCGTTCGGTAAGTTCCTCGATTGGCAGGATTGAGGCGGCTTGCGCGGCCTGGCGCGGTGTGAGCCCTTTCTGCTGTGGTCCCATGTGGCGCAGCAGCTTGGAGGCCACTACAGGTTGCAGGATAGAGCCGCCTTCGTTGGTGACGCGAATGGCCTTAAAAATATCCTCACGCGGAGCGTCCTTTAGCAGGTAGCCATCGGCGCCGGATTGGATGGCGTGGATGATGCGCTCATCGTCATCAAAGGCAGTAAAAACGATGATGCGCGGTCGATAAGCGTGCTGGCTGAGGCGGCGAATAGTCTCGACTCCGTCCATTACTGGCATTTCAAGGTCAAGCAGGATCATATCTGGCTGTAACTGTGAGACCACCCCCAGTATCTCCTCACCGTTGGCACATTCCGCGATGACCGTGAAATCGGGCTGGGTCTCCAGCAGAGCACGCAGCCCCTCGCGTACAATGGGATGATCGTCAGCAAGCAAAATACGAACCATGATGGGCCCGTGCCTTTCTTTTCTGATCAAGGATGAGGACAATCAACAGTATAGACGATTAATATGGGATTGAGACTTCAATACACGTGCCCGCACCGGGTTCGCTTAGAATGCAGATGCTGCCGCCCAGGAGCTTGACGCGCTCGCCCATCCCGGCCAGTCCGAAATGGCCTGATCCCGAGCCGGCACGCTGCGTCACCTTGGCGGGATCAAAGCCGAGGCCGTCGTCCTGTACCAGCAGGCTCACCCACTGTTCCTCGGCGACGAGTTTGATCTCGATATGCCCCGCCGCCGCGTGCTTGCGCGCGTTCGTCAGGGCCTCCTGGGCGATGCGATACAGGCCAGCCTCGACGCGTGCGGGGAGCGAGGGGAAATCTTGCGCCGGGGTATACGTATATTCCACGTCTGGAGTAGCTTCGGCCTGCGCAAGCAGCGCCAGCGCTTCCGGCAGCGTATGATCTTGCAGGGGGGCCGCGCGCAAGTCTAATACCGAACGCCGTGCCTCTTCAAGGTTGCCGCGCGCCAGTTTCAATGCTCGTTTGATGGTCTCATGCGCGCGTTCAGGGCGCGTTGCGGCGAGGGCGTCGGCGGTTTCGAGCTGCAACGTAATCGCGGCAAGCCCCTGCGCGAGGGTATCATGAATCTCACGTGCCAGGCGATTGCGTTCCTCAATTGTCGCGAGGCGCGTCGCTGCCTGTGTATGTTCGGCCGAGAGGCGAGCACGTTGTATCGCCAGCCCGATCTGGTCGCTGATAATATGCAGCAACTGCAGCTCATCCGTGCGCAGCTCACGCCAGTCCTCGCTCGCGACATTCATGACACCGAGCGGCATATCGCCCGCGTAGATCGGTACGCTGGCATGAAAGCGCAGTCCGAGGGCACTGGGATCGCCCTCCCGCTCCGCGTTCTTCAGTCGGCTACAGCGCAGCACATCAACGTTCGATGCTCGTTCCATCGCTCCATCAGTGAAGGTATCGAGGCAGAGGCAGGTACCGCTCATGCGTTCAGGATGATCGGCGAGATAGGGAGGCAGGTTGCGTGACGCGGCGAGGTAGAAGTGATTCTGTTCGTCCAGCAGCCAGACCCAGCCCCCCTGTAAATCGAGCAGTTCGGTCACGCGGGCCAGCACCTCTTGCAGGGCATCGTGCACGTCAATCTGACGGTTAAGATAGCCCGCGATGGCATAGAGCACCGCGAGATCACGGTTCCCATGGAGAAGTGATGCTGCCTCTTCTGGCTGGTCTTCGTGCTGTGCTTGCATAGCCCTATAATGTGTGTATCTACAATACACGTGGTTATACTGTCGCGTTTTCTCTGATAGTGTGAGTATACCATCGAAATGAGGGGCATGTCGAGGTCCCTGCTGTTCTTCTCAGGGCTTTTGGGTTTACCCGATAGTCCCGAAAAGGAAAAAAAGAAGCCATTCCTTGCTAGAATAGGAAAATCACAAAACATCCTATGAAGGCAGGAAATAGCTTGAATGTACCTTAGCATATTTGACCACATCGAGCAAATAGACCAGGAAGCAATAGAAATAGATGCAGCATCATTGTATCGGGCATTTGAACGTGTGAAAGACGGGCGAGGAAAAAAAGGAAAGAGGTATCCGTTAGCGTTGCTCTTAACGCTTCTCCTACTTGGAAAGCTAGCAGGACAAACCAAGTTGGATGGTATCATACAGTGGATACAAGAGAGAAAAAAGCAAATAAAAAAGTTACTCAACTGGCCGAAAGATTTTCCCGTTCAGAGTACCTATACAGATGCATGAGTGAAGTGCGATCATCATGAAGTTGCAAAAGTATTCGCTCAGGTACTCTGTAAGGCGAGAGCAGTGGAGCAGTGTCAGGAAGAACCAAGTCGTTTATGTGCAAAGAAAGAGTAAGATGGCGATACGTATATTCATACAGCAATAGATGGAAAAATGATGCGTGGAACGCTGAACCATGGAAGAGATGATCAGCCATCGGTGCATCTTCTCACGTTTTATGAATGGTTTGCGAAAGAGTGGGCTGGGATTGCGCAGGTATTTATGATACGAAGAACGGTAAGAGAAAAGGGAGAGGAACAAATACAGATAGTGTATGGTATTACCAGTGTCCCAAGGAAAGATGCTCATGCTAAGCGTATTCTTGAATTGAATCGAAAGCATTGGCATATTGAGAATCGTTTGCACTACCGGCGTGATGTAACCCTTGGAGAGGATGCTTCTCATGTGCGTTGTAGTGGTGTTCCAGAAGTAATAGCTGCATTGAATGGAGGTATATTGGCTTTGATGGACTTTTTGGGTGTGAAAAATGTTCCGAAGCAAATGATACTATTTCATGGTGATAATGATAGGATAGTCTGGACACTTTTATCCCACCAGGGGTAGTTGGTGAGATGCAGCAGAATCGTTGGATTGGCCCAGAGTAGGTGCAGTTCTTCCACGAGAGCCGTTTGCGCAGATGCCGGAAGACCTGCTCCACTGGGTTGAGTTCTGGGCTGTACGAAGGCAAGTAGAGCGGCTTCATACCTACAGGCCAGGTGATCTGTCCGCTTCGATGACTGCCAGAGTTATCTAAGACAACGCCAACCATCCCTACTCCAACTTCGTTTCTGAGATGCTGTAAGAAGAGTTCCAAACACTCGCCCGTCACATCTGGCAACAAGAGAAAATGTCCGGTCCCCGTCGTTGGCTCAACAGCTGCATAGAGCCAGAAGGATTCATAGTGATCATCAACGATCCAGGGAGGGCGGATACCCTTGGGGCACCAGCGCCGATGAAACCAGTTCTTGAGACCAAAACGCCCTTCATCCAACGCAACGACACATGTTACCTGTTGCTCTTTGATGAGACTTGCAAAGGTTTTTTTTTGAAGGCGTCTTGCTGCTCCTGATTGGCTTTCCGATGCCGCCTGCGTCCCGTTTTCCATTTTATCTTGCGCTGCTTAAACAGCCAAGAGAGTGCATTGACACTTTTGTAGCAAATGTGCCATTCGCGTTCGAGATAGAGCCGTGCTTCCTCCAGGGTTCCAACCTGTCCTGCGATCATCACTTGCTCTAATCCTGCCCAGGCATCTTGTGTCATTTGCGAGGATTTGCCTGGGTGAGGATGGTGCTCAACCAGAGCGCCAACTCCCTTCGTCTTGTAGCACTCCCACCATCGGGTCACTTGGACCAGGCTATATCCAAGAAGGGGAGCTACCTCCTTGAGGCTTTTTGCCACTTCGGTCTTGAGCAGAAGCAGCATACGGATTCGTATCGCCGTCCGTTTTCCTCGTAGATGTCGTTCGAGGGTCTCTAAGTCTTCTTGTGCCTCAGGGATAACCTGAGTATATCTAATACGCATGAATGATCCTCCTGAGAAAAATGTTGCTGCCCCATCTGAAAAAGAGGAATAGAAGATCTTCTCACTGCGATTCGGAGAGGACTTGCTTCCGCCCCGGGCTGGATATAACCGGTCTTGCAAATAGTGGGGGATCTGGCTATTCATGAAAAGTTCGCGGCCCTCCTGAGAAGGTCCAGCGAGCAACGGGATCAGCATGATCTGGATAAATGGCCTTCTCTTCATCAGCATCTTCCCAAATGTAATGATACGACGAAAAATTCAGCCACTCTGAGGACAAATGGAGATGGACTTCATCCCAATACATTTTTCTCAGCAATGCTTCAAACTTCGTTAACCATTCTTCCCATGCCCATTCGATCTGCTTGAACGAAGCGCCAAAGTGAATAATTTGACTTTTATACGTTGTTTGTATAGAATTCGTGCTAGAAGAGAATATGGAACGTGACAGGAACGGCCATGTATCTTCTTCTGGAAGCGCAGAAATCGCTTGGAGATTCTGATGCACTTTCTCTGTGAGTTT
>JAABUQ010004410.1_pt1 | contig 24053 bp, 23 predicted proteins | sample 5560001 | NCBI WGS metagenome assembly JAABUQ01 (sample SAMN10711888, study PRJNA513371) | rock metagenome | isolation source: Antarctica rocks | place: Antarctica: Victoria Land, Finger Mt nord | collected 2015-12-18
GACCCCGCGGCAGCCTCGTGAGCGCGCCAGCGACCGTCGTGGATGCGATCGATGCGGGCGGGCCGCCCGCGCTCCCAGTGGCCTTGCCACCCAACCCCAGACCTTCTGCGCGCCTACGACTTTTCACAGACCCTCCAGATACGGCCTCGACCCGCGCGGGCTCCATCACCTTGAGGACCACGGGCGGGCACACCGCCGCGCCGGTCTCCACAGGGTAGGTGTAGATGTGTACGCTGACCAGGACGGATCTCGACATAAACATAAAGAGGAGGACCACATGCAGTATCGTACCTTTGGCCGTATGGGTTGGAGAGTGTCCGAGATCGGCTTCGGCGCGTGGGCCATCGGCGGCAGTTGGGGGGAGCAGCAGGACAGCGATAGTATCGCCGCCCTCCATCGCGCCCTCGACCTCGGCGTGACCTTTATTGATACCGCCCAGGGTTACGGCGACGGGCGGAGTGAGCGCCTGATCGGCCGCGTCCTGCGGGAGCGCGGCCAGCGCGGCGGGACGGGTCCGGTCAAGGTGGCCACCAAGATCCCGCCCGTCGACGGCCACTGGCCTCCGTTCCCCGACGATGACCAGGCCGAGCGTTACCCCGCGCGGTACCTGCGCCAGGGCGTCGAGCGCAGCCTGCGCGCCCTCGACGCCGAGCGCCTCGACCTGGTCCAGTTGCATACCTGGACGCGCGCCTGGAATCGCCACCCCGCCGCGCTGGAGACCCTGCGCGACCTCCAGAAGGAGGGCAAGATCGCCGCCATCGGCATCTCCACCCCCGAGCAGGACCAGAACTCCCTCATCGATCTGATGCGGCAGGGCTGGCTCGACGGGGTGCAGGTCATCTACAACATCTTCGAGCAGGAGCCCGCCGCCGAGTTCCTGCCCGTGGCCCAGGAGCACGGGGTCGGCGTGATCGTGCGCGTCGTCTTCGACGAGGGCGCCCTGACGGGCAAGTTCACGCCCGACACGACGTTCGCCGAGGACGACTTCCGACGCCAGTATTTCAAGGGCGACCGGCTGCCCCTGGTCGTCCAGAAGGTGGAGGCCGTCCGCTCCACCGTGCGGGAGGTGACCGGCGACGCGGAGCCGAACTTGCCGTCGGTCGCGCTGCGCTTCGCCTTGCGCCACCCCGCCGTCTCGACCGTCATCCCCGGCATCCGAACGGTAGCCCAGGCCGAGGCCAACTGCGCCGTCTCCGATCAACCGCCGCTCGACGAGCGCCTGTACGCCGCCCTCAAGGAGCACAACTGGCGTCGCGCCATGTGGTACGGTGACTGACGCACTTTCCGCCCTTCAAGCCGCCGCCGTATGACAGTCTCGGCGTTGGTCCTCGCGCTTTTTGTCGAAGGAGCGACCGACGAACCGCTCACAACGTGGCGTTCACCACACCTCTTCCTGCATTTTCCCGCCTGATAGCCTCGTCCTCGGCGTGGTCGTCTTCGTTGGTTTGCTCGACCCAGCGGCCGCGCTCCTTGATCAGGCTGACCAGCCGGTCGGCCGCTTCGGTCTCGGGCACGTTGCGCTCGACGACCTCCTTGCCCACGTAGAGGTTGACCTTACCTGGCGCGCCCCCCACGTAGCCGAAATCGGCGTCGGCCATCTCGCCGGGCCCGTTGACCACGCAGCCCATGATGGCGATCCGGACGCCCACCAGATGGGCGGTACGCTCCTTGACCCGCTCGGTGGTGCTCTGCAGGTCGAACAGGGTGCGCCCGCAGGAGGGGCAGGCCACGTAGTCGGTCTTCGTGATGCGCCGGCCTGTCGCTTGCAGCAGGTTGAACGTCAGCGAGACCAGCGCGCGCCCCGGCAGCCCGTCGGCTACCTCCTGTACCCCGGCGATGTCGCCCATGCCGTCGCACAGCAGCGCGCCCAGTGCCGCGGAGGCGTGGACCAACGTTTCATCGGTGTTGGCGCCTCCGCTGTAGCGCAGATACAGCGGCAGGTCGAGCCCCGCCTCGTCCAGGCGCGCGGCCAGCAGACGATAGGCGTGCAAGGTGTCCAGCGGACCCTCCGCCCGCGGCGCGAGGGCTATGTCGCGCAGGCCGGCCTCGTGCCCGGCGCGGGCAACCGCCAACAGGCTGTCCACCGACTCGGACTCGACGAACAGGGATTTCGCCGCCGCCAGCGCCGCCGCGATGACCGGCGCGGCCGCGTCCGCCGCGTCGTCGCGGTCGTCCAGAGCCAGGTAGCCTGCCTCGGCATGGGCCATGGCCCTGGCCAGCAGCGCGGGATCTCCCGCCCGCGCCACGTAGGCCGTGCGCGCTTTGCCGCTGCCCTTCCAGGCCAGAGACGCCAGGTGATCCAGGTCGGCCTCGGTGGCGAGGTCGAAGGTCACGGCGTCGGGACGCGGTCCACGGCGCAATGGGACCGGTGGGGGCGTGGCGTCTCCCTGGCCGGCGATGGGCAGGGCGCGCGCGGCGCCGGCGACGGATGTGCCGCCCGACGGAGCGGGTACCAGCACGGCGGCCGGCTCGTTGCCGCCGAACGGGGTCGCGCCCAGTGCGATGACGCGGGTGGGGCGGCGCTTGTAGTCCAGCGAATTCCACGACGGAGGCGGGGTTGGAGCGTCGATGCCGTGGGTCTCGCCGCCCTGTGTCAGGCGTTCGGGCAGCATGCGCGCCAGCCGGAAGGCCACCGGGACCTCCTCTTCGGGCTCCTCGGCTAGCGAGACGCGGATCGTGTCGCCGATGCCGTCCAGCAGCAGCGCGCCGATCCCGACGGACGACTTGATGCGCGCGTCCTCGCCATTGCCGGCCTCGGTCACGCCCAGGTGGAAGGGGTAGTCCATGCCCTCGCGCTCCATGTGCGCGGCGAGCAGGCGGTAGGCCGCGATCATCACCGTGGGGTTGGAGGCCTTCATGGAGAGGATGATGTCGTGGAAGCCGTTGGCCTCGCAGATGCGCACGAACTCCAGGGCCGATTCAACCATGCCGCGCGGGGTGTCGCCGTAGCGGTTCGTGATGCGGTCCGACAGCGAACCGTGGTTTGTGCCGATGCGCAGGGCGATGCCGCGCTCCTTGAGCTTGAGGATGAGGGGGGTGACGCGCTCCTCGATGCGCTGCAGCTCGGCGGCATACTGCGCGTCGGTGTACTCGCGCACGGCGAACTTGCGCGAGTCGGCGTAGTTGCCGGGATTGATGCGCACTTTGTCCACCACATCGGCCGCGGTCATGGCCGCCTCGGGCGAGAAGTGGATGTCGGCGACCAGCGGCACGCGCACGCCGCGCGCGGTCAGGATGCGGCGCACCTCGCCAATGGCGCGGGCGTCGCGCGGCGTGGGCGCGGTGATGCGCACGATCTCGCAGCCGGCGCGCACCAGCCGCTCGGCCTGCGCCGCTGTCGCCTCGACGTCCTGGGTCAGCGTGGTGGTCATGGACTGCACGCGGATCGGGTTGTCCCCGCCCACGGCCACGTCGCCCACCATCACCACGCGGGTACGACGACGGCGGTAGCGGAACGGATCGATCGTGCTGGTCGGTTCGGCAAGACTTGCCCGCGCCTCCGTGGTTATTGTCATAGGTACTACCCCCCTCACCCACAGTTTACCGCGTGCGCCAGGTACTCGGCATACGCCACCTTCATCTTTAACACACCGTTAATGCCACCCACATCTTTCCTTTACATCCGCCGGTTATGCTGAATAGTGTTCCCCCGAACAATGGCGACCCTGGAGGACACGATGTCCATCACCGATACTGATCTCCCGACGTGCGGCCGCTGCGGCCGCGTCGCTCCCTTACGCCGCCTGGGCTCCCTCGCCCTCTGTCCCCGCTGCCACAGCTATCAGTTCTCCGGCTATGCCGCGGACGCCCGTCGTCTGACCGAACACGACTGGTTTCCTCCGATCCGGCCCTTGACGCCGACTCCAACCTCCGCGCGCAAACGGTTCATCGATGCAAACGGTACGCGCGACGCGGCATAAGAGTTGCCTCTATCCCACACCTGACGCCCCCTACGTGCTAACGGCTAACGGCTCAGTCAGGAGAGAACGACGTGCAACGAGTCTTGATCACCGGCGCGGGACGGGGCATTAGATTGGAGGTCACGCGGCAGTACGCGCGGTGCGGGGATCGCGTGCTGGCGGGATGCCGCGACATCGAACGCGCCCCGGAATTGCGCCGGCTCGTCGAGCAACACGGCGATCGCGTGAGCGTGCTGCCCCTGGAGGTGGCCGACACCGGCTCTATCGCGGTGGCCGTGCGCCGGGCGCACGCGGAGACCGATGGCCTGGACGTGCTGATCAACAACGCCGCGGTCAACCCGGGCGATCAGGAGATCGACGGACCCGACGGGCAGGCGCTGATCGACGCCGAGCGTATCATGGAGGTGCTGCGCGTCAACGTCGTCGCGCCCTTGCAGGTGGCGCAGGCGTTCGCGGCGTTGTTGCGCGCGGGTACGAACCCGCGCGTGGTCAACATCTCGTCGGGGGCCGGCTCACTGACCTACAAGACAGAGGGCGGCGACTACGCCTACGCGACGAGCAAGGCCGCCCTCAATATGATCACGCAGACCTACGCCTTCAACGTTCAGGAAGAGGGCATCACCGCCGTCATGATCGATCCAGGTTGGGTCAAGACGGACATGGGCGGCCCGGATGCCCAGTTGGAGCCGGAGCAATCGGCGCTCGCTCTGCTCCGCGTGATCGACGGCCTGACCACGCGCGACGCCGGCCGCTTCCTTGTCTACGATGGCTCCGAGGCGCCCTGGTAGCCCACGTTCGCGGGTAGGCTGTCAATCCAGGATGTGAGGGAATGACGTGGCCGCGCGCCCTCCCCTCTAGAACGCGGTCATGCGAGGTTCGGGCCGTCCCCTGCACATAACTAATGCTACATCGGTAGATCGATCCGTGGTCTCCTGATGCCATGCCGGTTGCGGTAGCGTTCGATGGCCCGCGTCACGTCGAGGTAGGACTGCGTCTCGCGGACCTCGTCGAGATAGAGGATGCGGCGGGCCACCGGGTCCAAACGAAAGCACCAGTACAGCGACATCAGGGCGTTGATGAACAGTGTGCTGCCGGCCGTCCGCCGCGTGGCATGGTAGTCCCCAAACTCGCCCTGGATAGCCGAGAGGATCGACCGAAGCCATAGATCGTCCCCGACCCTTCTCGGGAGGCGAGCCAGCGGGCCAGGTATAGCTCGGGGAAGTAGGCGCCGCCGCCCCACACACTGGCGCCGCGCAGACCTGCCGCGACCTCGAAGAGGCCGGGCGCCAACTCACGGGCGCTGGAGCCGCGCAGGTGCGAGAACGACAGGTTGGCCAGGTGCACGCGGCGGCCGGCCTGACGCAGCCCAAAGTACAGCGGCAGGCCGCAGAAGATATCGAAGCCGCCGCCCGCGCCAGCTACCAGGATGCTCCGCGCGCCCTCCAATTCCTTATAGAAGGGCAGCGTGAGCACATGCCCGGCCAGCCCTGGCCCACCTATAGCCGTCCCACCAGTCTGTGCGTTGTCCATTGTCCATCTCCGTCGTTGAGTAACTGCATACAGTATCATAATAGAGGGTGAGGGATATCAGATGACCAAGCAGGATCGGCGCATTGCAGCGATGCGAAACAACCCTAAGACGGTGCGGCCGGACGATCTTGACGCTACCCTACAAGGCGCGGGCTTCGTCGTGAAGCGCCAAACGGGCAGCCACAAGATCTACAGCAATGGTCCGTATACTTTACCTGTTCCGCAGCAGAAGCCCTACATTGATCCGGTTTATGTCAGGCAAGCGATTGATCTTATCGACAAGGTTTCGTAGTGAAAAGAGAAGGCGCGATGGCGACGGAAATCCAACAACTTGTCGAGCACTACATGGACCTTCCTTATCGTGTTGAGTTGACGCCCAGCGGCGATGGATGGTTCGTACGTCTGCCGGATCTGCCGTATTGCATGAGCCAGGGTGATACGGTTGGGGAAGCCATGGAGATGATCCGTGACGCGCAAAGAGGATGGCTCTACGTCACTCTCGAGAATGGCAACCCCGTGCCTGAGCCGCGCGAACCCGGATATGACGACGATGAGCATAGCGGCCAGTTCAACGTACGTCTCCCCAAGAGCCTGCATCGCGACCTCGTCCGTGCGGCCAAAGCAGAGGGAGTGAGCCTCAACCTGTTCATCGCCACGCAGCTTGCACGTAGCATAGGTGGTCCCGCGCCACGCCGTCGCGGGAAAGGGCAACTCCTGGACGAGTCGGCCTGATCCTGGTGGGAGCAAAGCGTCGTAAGGTGGATAATAGATGAGAGGATGTAGCGTATGGCCCGCCGCCCTAAGATTCCAGCAGTCCTTGTATCTACTATCTATAGCTCGTGCCACAGGCGGCGCATCTCCTCGCAGTCGCGCAGCAGGACATCCAGTGTCCCCTCGGCCTCAACGCGGCCGTCTTTGAGCACGATGATGCGGTCGGCGCGGCGCAACGCGGCCGGACGGTGCGACACGACCAGGCAGGTGGGGATGTGCTCCGCTCGCCGCCCATCCACCTGCATAGCCCACGACCGCTCGCCGCTACTCCCCTCTCCCGCGGTCGGGAGAGGGGTTGGGGGTGAGGGTTCCGGGGGTGAGGAGTCTCTCGTCTCCTGACGGTAGGCGAACAGGCGCTGCCAGAGGGTGCGCTCGGTCTCCACGTCGAGAGCGCTGGAGAGGTCGTCGACCACCAGCAGGTCGGGACGGCGCACCAGCATGCGCGCCGTGGCGCTCCGCTGTACCTGGCCGCCCGAGAGGCGCACGCCGCGCGGACCCACCATCGTCTCCAGCCCGTCCTCCAGGTCCCGCAGGTCGGCCTCCATCACGGCCAGCCGCAGCGCGCCTGGCAGGTCCACGCCGTCCGCGGGCAACCCCATCAGGATATTGTCGCGCAGAGTCTCGCTGAACAGGCGCGGCGTCTGCGGGGTATAGGCGCTGCGCGGCGGCACGAAGAACGAGGCGGGGTCGGCGACCGGCTCGCCATTCCAGCGAATCTCGCCCTCGTCCCGCGGCAGCAGCCCCAGCAGCACGCGCAGCAGCGTCGTCTTGCCGCAGCCGATGCGCCCCGTGACCACCACGAACTCGCCGCGCCGCAGGCGCAAATCGACGTCCTCGATGCCGCGGCCCGAGTCGGGGTAGCGATAGGTCAGGCCCACGGCGTCGAGCGTGTCCAGACTATCGACCGCCCCATCGTAGTGTGGTCGTGCAGGGAGAGGCGGCGGGACGCTCCTGAGGTAGACGGGGCCGTGGCGCACCAGCGTCTCCGGCGGCGCGCCCTGCAACAGCGCGACCAGGCGCTCCAGCGAGACGCCGGCCTGCCGATACTGCGCCAGGAAGTCGCCGAACATGGTCGTGACCTGCGCCAGCCAGCCCAGGTAGGAGACGAAGAGCGCGAAGTCGCCCACGCTGAAGCGGCCGGCCTGCATGCTGCCGCCGGCGAACAACAGGATCACGCCCGTGCCGATGCCGGCCGCGCCCGTGGAGAACGAGGTGAGCAGTTGCGTCAGCACCAGATCGTTGACCGTGGCGCGGCGACGCTCCTCGCCGATGGCCGCCAGGTGGTCGACCACCCGCCGCTCGGCCCCGGCCACCTTAACCGCCTGCACCGCACCGAAGATTTCGCCCAGCAGGCCCGTCACCTCGCCCAGACTCTCCTGGCTGGCCTGACGATAGGCGCGGACGCGCTTGCCGGCCATATTGACCGCCGCCAGCACGACCACCAGCGGCACGAAGACGGTCAGCGTCAGCAGCGCGTTGACCCGCGCCAGGACCACCAGCGCCACCACGGCCACGATCAGCTGGCCCACGGGGTCGAGCGTCCAGGTCAGGAAGTGGACCGCCAGGCGCACGTCATCGCGGAAGCGGCTGATGGCCTCGCCCGCCGAGGACGGGACGGCGCGCGCGCCGGGACGCTGCAGGATGCGCTCGAACAGGTTCTTGCGCAGCAGCGCGCTCGCGGTCAGCTGCACCGTCAGCTCCGAGGACACCGCGCCGAACAGGCCGGCTACGCGCAGCAGCGCGACGGCCACCAGCAGCGCGATGAGGGTCCAGAGGCCCGCCGTGGCCGGCGCGCGACCCGAGAGCGTGTCGAAGAAGGAGCGCACGATCAGGCCCGGCAGCAGCGGGATCAGGTAGAAGGCCGTGCTGGCAAAAAAGGCGCTGGTCAGGTAGAGCCACGGACGGAAGCCCGCCATGCGCCACAGGAAGCGCCACAGCGGTAGCCTGGGCGCCGACGCCGCATCCGCGCCGGTCGTGCTGCCATTCCCGCCCGTGCCCGTCTCCACCCCGCCGTTCGCGCTCACGGCGTCGTCGATCTCCACGCTCATACCAGCGCCTCGTCGAGGTCGGCCGGCGGCGCGTCCGCAGACGCGGCGGCGCGCAGCAGCGCGGCGAAACGCGAGGCGGGGTCGCGGGCAAGCGCGGCCCGCGGGCCATACTCGGCGATCCGTCCCCGCTCCAGAATCAGCACCGTATCCACGCGCCCCAGCGTGGCCAGCCGGTGGGCGATGATGATAGCGGTGCGGCCGGCCAGCAGCCGGTCGACCGCACGCTCCACGCGGCGCTCGGTGGCGGGGTCCAGGCGCGACGACGCCTCGTCCAGGATGACCAGGCCGGGATCGGCCAGGAACACGCGCGTGAAGGCCAGTAGCTGGGCCTCTCCGGCCGAGAGCCCGCCGCCGGGGGCCAGCCGCGTATCGAGTCCCTGGGGCAGGGCGCGACACCAATCCAGCAGGCCCAGCTCGTCCAGGGCCCGCTCGATGCGCGTGTCGGAGACCGTGCGGTCGAACAGGGTCAGGTTGTCGCGCACCGTGGCGTGGAACAGCTGGATGTCCTGCGTCACCAGGCCGACGCGGGCGTGCAGGTCGGCCTGGCGCGCTTGCCGCAGCGGCACGCCGCCCACGCGGATCGTCCCCGCCGTGGGATCGTAGAGCCGGCACAGCAGCCGCGCCAGCGTGGTCTTGCCGCTGCCGGTGCGCCCCAGCAGGCCAAGCGTTTCGCCGGGGGCCAGCCGCAGCGAGACGTCCCGCAACGCCGGCGCCGGCTCGTCGGGATTGTAGCCGAAGGTCACGCCGTCGATCTCCACGGCCAGCGCGCCGTCGGGGAAGGGGGCGCCGGGACCGTCCTCGATCACAATTGGCGTCCTCAGCAGGGCATAGATGCGCGTCATGCTGGCCGTGGCCTGCTGCAGGTCTTGCATCTGGCGGGTCAGCGTCTCGATGGGCCGGCGCAGCATATCGGTGTAGGCAAAGGCCAGGTAGACCGCGCCGATGCTGATCTCCCTGCCCAGATAGAGGTAGGCGCCCAGCCCGAGCGAGATGGCCGTGCCCAGCGTGAACAGGACGATGGTGGTCCCGCCGGTCGCCGTGCTGACGATCCCGGCGCGGCGCTCGCGGCGCAGGACGGCGCGGGACAGGGTGTGCAGGCGATACAGGGCGTAGGCCCCGCCGCCGTTGGCGCGCACGTCCTCGGTCCCGGCCAGGCGTTCTTCGAGGAAGCCAAAGAGCTCGGCGCTGGCCTGCCGCGCCGCGGCCCAGTAGGGGACGGCCAGATTGCGCAGCCGCAGCACAATGCCCACGGCGACGAGGGCAAACACGGTCGCCGCCGCGCCGATGCGGCCGTCGATGCGGAAGAGCAGCGCCAGCACGCCGACGGAGAGCAGGGCGTTGCCCAGCACATGGACCGTGAAGCGGGCGAAGAAGTTGGAGAGCGTGGCCACGTCCCCGTCGATGCGCTCGATCAGCTCGCCCGGCGTATGCGCGTTGTGGAAGCGCGCGTCCAGGTGGAGGCAGTGCAGGGCAAGGTCGGCGCGCAGGCGGTTAGTGGCCGTCCAGCCCAGGTTCTCGGCCGCGTAGGTCTCGCCGACGGCGACGGTCTGCGCCACCAGCGCCACGCCCAGATAGGCCAGCGCCGCGACGGTCAGCGTCCGCGACGCCTGCGCGGTCGCGCGCGTCGCGCCCGTCGCCGTGTCGATGAACAGGCGCAGGAGTTGCGGGTTGAGCAGGTCCAGCGCGATGGCCGCCAGCAGCAACAGCGCCAGGACGGAGGCGCGCCGCCACTGCGGGCGCAGATAGGCGCCAAGCAGGTCGCGGTACGGGGCGACGATCGACGGCGAGGACGGGGAACGGGGCACGGGTCTCTCACTCTCCTGACTCCTGGGTGTACGGTCGAGCGCGACGCTACGTCCGCCAACCAGCACCTCGTAGTGTACTGCACAGAGGTGGTAGGGGGCTTGATCGTTGATAGCTCAAAGCCTTCCCCAGTTGGGCCATGGCGCTACCGGACGACGTCGCCGACAATAGACCCGCGCCGTGCGGGGCGGACTCGGCCACATGGTACAGGCTCTTACACATATGACGTGGATGGGACGATTGTCGTGCGCGACATCAAGCGTCGGAGGGGCGGCAATGAGCAACAGTGGAACTGGTGCCGCTACTCAGCAGTCTTGACAACGTTTATCACGTCGCCCAATATCCCGCTCTTGCGTCTCAACGTCAAAGGGCTCCAAAACGACCTTGCAGCCGTCGCGGCGTCGCTGCGCACACGGGCGGACGGCGAGGATCGCAAGCTGAGGATGGCGGAGCAACACGTCCGCGTCACCATTGAGCAGGCCCTTCGGTTGAACTAGGAGGCGTAGACAGGCTGGAGCGATGTACACTGGCCCGACGCCGTGTCGTTCTGCGTTTGTGGGTGCGCCAAATAGTAGACGTAGAGGTAGACCAGGATGTTGAGGCTGGTCAGCAGCAGGTTGACGTAGACGTAGGGGAACGTGCGCCGCTGCGAGTCGTCGTCACTTATGAGGATGATCACCAACAACTCCCTCTCGTTGCCGTGCCTGGGTCCGTTATGCGTCCCACGGATTGAGTGTATGCACGGGCAGCCCTTCGACATCCTTGCTGTTGCGCGTGACCAACGTCAGGCCATGGGTGATGGCCGTCGCCGCCAGCAGGGAGTCGACATAGCTCACGGGCCGGCCGTGTAACAGAGCCTGCCCTGTGATCTGCCCCCAGGTTTTCATCACCTGACCCTCAATTGGTAGGAGACGTCCCTGAAATTGTGGTTGCAGCTCGTCGTCCATCCAGCGCGTCAGGCGCTCGACTCGCCGTGGGTTGGAGGAGCGGACAATGCCCTGTTGGATCTCACCCAATGTGAGGACCGACAGATAGATACGGGCACTGTGCTGTGTCGCAAGCCAGGTCACGACACGGTCGGCGGGCCGCGGCTTGATGGACTCGGACACGACGTTAGTATCCAGCAAATAAGCCATGGTTATCCTACATCCGATGGGCGCACAAGGGTCTTGTCACGCTCGATCGGCAAGTCCCCTTCGTCAATACGCGGAGCAGTCTTGAAAATGTCCCACGCGCTCCTTGTGTCGCCTTGCAATCGTTCATATTCCTCGTATGGTATGACCACCACGGCCCGTCGTCCCCGGCGTGTCACCACCTGAACTTCGCCCGCTAAGGCTCGCTCCACCACCTGTGAGAAGTGGGCCTTGGCTTCTTGTAACTGCCATTGATGCACCATCTTTATCTCCAATCTAGTCAGACTAGTTCGAGTTTGACGCAACGATTCAATCCTGTCAAGGTGATCGCGGCCGGATCACTTCGCGTTCTTGGCTAGCAGCGCCTATCTGCTCATGGGAGGTGTGTCACCGGAGGGCCACGCGACAGAGATGTCCCTTGGATTTAATGAGGGCGTCATCGAAGGGCCACTGGGGACGCGCCACGTGCGAATCATGCACGGAGACTATTTACCTGATTGGACACGGACATCGTACGGTCTGTGACCGTGGGGAGTGGCACGTCCATTTCATTGTCGATCATGAGATGCGTAGAGGTGTCTTGTATACGCCCTCGCAGATATACAAGATGTCGTACTACGTCGGCGCCCTGTGTCGGCTGAGGCTGAAATAGCCCCGAGGGTAGCGCATCGGTTGAGGTGAAGCGGCAGGCGCGCTAGACTAGGGGACGAGCGATCCCCTCCCGCTACGCGCGTCGCGTGGCGAGCCGCAGGCCATCCTCACCTCAATAGGGAGCCGGCGGGTTAGAGAACACCATAAGGATGTCACCCATGCGTCGCATCGTCTCGCTGATCCTGGTCGCGGCCGCCGCCTTTGCCATCGGGACGGCCAGCGCCAACGGAACATTCGCACGCCTCCTTGGCGATAACAGCCATGCCGCCGCCGCCCCCGCCACGACCGTCGCTCCTCCTGCCGTCGTGTCGACCTCCGTGAACTCCCAGCCAGGCGTTCCGGTCTCCGACGTGGCGTCCGCCACGCCCACCTCCGCGGCCGCGAACACAACCGTGTCCACGAGCACCGGCGCAAGCGGGCAGCCTGCCCCGACGGCGACAGCGACGGCAACTACCGTGCCCGCGCCGCCTGCGACCGCGGCGCCGACCAGGGTCAGGGTGCTGCTGCCGCCCGCTCCCCTCACGATGAGTCAGGCCGCTGGCGGCAACGGCGCGCTCGCGGCGGGCAGTTGGACCAAAGGCGACGGCATGACGCTGCGGGTGGGCGCGCCCGGACTGCGCAGGGATGCGGTGGCCGAGGTCGAAATCCAGCCGCTGTCCCACGCCTTTAGCGGCCATGTCACCGCCGACGCGCCGGTCAGCAATGGCGCGGCCACGGTGATCGTGCCCTCGCTGGCTCAGGGGACGTATCACTGGCAGGCGCGCTTCAGCAGCGCGTCGGCCGAGGGGCCGTGGTCGGAGTTCGCGCACGGGGCCATGGCCTTCGGCATCCAGGCCACGGGCCCGACCGCGCCCCACGTGTCGTCCCCGACGAATCCGAACCCGTCGACCGCCTACGCTACCTCGACGCTGACGTTTAATTGGACCGATCCTAACGACCCGGCCGGAACGGCGGGCTACGCTTACCGCCTGGACACCGATCCGCACGGCGCGCCCAAGTCCGTCATCCGAACCACAAACCAGCAACTGACCCTCTCCAGGTTGGATACGGGGACGTACTACTTCCACGTCCGCGCACGGGACAACGCCGGCAACTGGGGCCAGACCGCGACCTTCCCCGTGCATGTCGATGTGACCCCCCCGATCGTCACCAGCCATGCCTTCTCCACCAGTGAGGGATCGGGCTTCACCTTCGACCCGTCGCTCGAAAAATTGCAGCTCAGCTACACCGTCAGTAAAGCGTCGCACGTGACGGTTGGCGTCTATGATGACGCGGGCGACCGCGTGCGCCACATCGTGCTGCCGGGCTTCCAGGCGGCCGGTCCACCGTTGAACATCGCATGGGACGGGCGCGACAACGACGGCAAGACGGTTCCGGCGGGGTCGTACAGCGTCTATATGCGCCTGACCGACCACGTCGGCAACGCGCATGTGGTCGGTTGGAGCGGCCTCAATGTGACCTACAAGCACATCGAAGTCTCGCTCTCGCAGCAGCATCTGTGGGCTTACGACGGCGCCGCGCTCTTCCTCGACGCGCCGGTCACGACGGGCAACCAGAAGCTGCCCACGCCCACGGGCACCTTCCACGTCATCACGGCGCAGAAGAACTTCACGTTCCACAGCCCCTGGCCGCAGGGCTCGCCCTACTGGTACCCGCCCTCGTTCGTCTACTTCGCGCTCTACTTTAACGCGCCGGGCTACTTCATTCACGACGCGCCCTGGCGTGGCGCCTATGGACCGGGGACTAACGCGGGCGCGGGGTCGCCCACGCAGGGAGGCGATAATGGGACGCATGGCTGCGTCAACGTGCCCAATACCCCCGCGAATCCTCTCATGGCGCAGCTCTACGCCTGGGCGCCGCCCGGTACCGTCGTCCATGTCGTACAATAAGCCTACCGCGACGACGCGGGCGGCAGAGGGAATGGAGGCGGTCACGATAGATGACGCCACCGTCATGTAGCAGTGAGTGAGGTCGCATGCGGCAGAGGTTTATGGCGCCCTCCTTACCCTTCTATCCTGGCGCACACCGGGGGCACCCAGGATGGAAGAAACGTCGATCCATGCGGCAGAACCTTCAGCGGCCCACTCCGGCTCGGTGCAAAGATAGCGCGACGACAGGCGACATCCGCGGCCATAGCACGCTCCTGGGCAAGAGCTTGTCCATGACCATGGCCACGCGTGTTTCGACCCCCCGGCAGCGCGGGAAGCGACGGCGGCGCCGACTCCTTGCCGTCGGTCTTGTCCTGGTGGCCGTCGGCGCCGCGGCAACTTTTGCCGGCGGTAACGGCTCTGGAGGGGCCGCGCTGGCCGATATCCTGCGCGCGACGATCGGGCCGCGCGCGACGGCGCACGTCGAGTCCTGGTACCTTGGTTTGGCCGACAGCCTGCACCAGGCGCAGTACCACCTCGGCGGCGACCACGTCGCCGCGCCATGGAGCGTGACAGGACCGTCTTCCGCTTCTTCCGTGACCGTCATCAGGCCCACCGATGCGGGCCGGTACGCTCGGCGTAACCTACCCCCCATCGTGTCATGGGACGTGGTGTCACGGGTGGTCCTACCCTCATCGCGCCCCGCATTTGCACGTGTGGAGCCGGCCAGGACACCTGTTGCGGAACCCCGCCGCGTGAGCGCCGCTCATAGATCCGCGAGAGCGAACGGGCGAGGGCGGCCGGTACGGTCGACGCGGCCGCGTGGGGCCGTCTCCGCGCGGCGCGCCGTCTCCGGCGCGGCACAACGGCCAGCACATGGCGTGAATCAGTCCACTGTATCCCCACGGAGCCATCAGACTCGGGTACAGGCGCGTCGGCGACCCGACCCGGGGCGCTCGCGCCACATCCCTCCGGTACCTTCTACATATCCTACGCATCCTACCCATCACCTTGACCTGATAGGAGGGGGGCCGGAGCCGCGGCGACACGCGCCACTGTCGCCGGTCGCCGGACGGCATGCAAGACCGCCGTCGGCCGTACGGCGCGTCGTGGGAGCGGGGGTGGTATCAGGGCGCCGGGCTCCTGGCGTGAGAACAAGGTCCGCGCGCACCGTCCCGACAGCCCGCCCGGTTCCAACGGCCCAACCGGTTCCGGCAGCCTCGGTTGTCCGTCTGGCCCCGGCAGCTCTGGTAGCCATGCCGCTCCCGTCGATAGCGCCGATGGTCGCGCCCGCGTTGGCGGGCGAGGGCGCCTGGACGACGGAGGGCCTCCCCGCGGCACGTTCCGGACTGCCGTCGCCCGTGGCCAAGACGTTTGTCCGCCCCGACCCCGTGCGTCCCTACGCCATCGTGACGATGCTGCAGTTCGACCTGCGCGACACGAGCTTGCATATGGTGGCCGGCATTCAGCAGCCCGGCGGCCCGCTCGGTCGATCCGGTCCAGGCGTGATCTCCTCCGCGGATCAGCAGGGCGACACCTTGCTGGCCACCTTCAATGGCGCGTTCAAGGAAGCCGACGGCGCCGGGGGCATGATGGCCGACGGCGTCGTGTACGCGCCACCTATCCAGGGGGCGGCGACGATCGCCGTGACGGCAAACGGGCGCGTTATCATGGGTACGTGGGGTGTCGACCGGCGTCTCAACTCCGCCAATCAGGCTCTGGTCGCCTGGCGCCAGAACGGTCCCTTGTTGCTGGACCATGGAGCGATGAACCCGCTGACGCGGAACGACGCGGCCTGGGGTATCTCGATCCTGGACCGCACCTATACCTGGCGCTCGGCGCTCGGGCTGACAAATCACGGCACGCTGCTGTACGCCGCCGGGAATGCGCTCTCCGCCGCCACGCTGGCCCGCGCGCTGCGCGCCGCCGGCGCCGTCACAGCGATGCAGACCGATATCAACCCCTTCTGGGTGCGCGCCTTCACCTACAGCCACGACGCGGCGGGCAACCTGACCGTCTCCAAGCTCTACCCCGCCATGGCGGGCCTCGGCACGGAGTATCTCTACGGTGACGTGCGCGACTTCTTCTACGTCACCCGCTCCGGGCTGCACGCCACGCGGTAAGTTGCCTATAGGGACCAACGCTGCGGTCATCGGAGCGGCAGTACGGCCACAACGAACAGCATATTGCCGAGTTCCGCGGGCGGAGTTGGCAATCGCAGCCGCGAAGGAACCTCAGCAGGATCGCCGGTCACCTCCCACTCGATACGCCACCATCCGTCACCGATGTCATGAGGCGCAGGATCGTCGACGACGCGGATTTCCATGCTCTGTCGCTCCCAGAATAAATAGCTAGCTCGAGCTTGGTACCTGATACGCGATGCCGAGACTGGTTTCCATAGGGCGTAACGTGTTCTCGGTAATGTCTATGTCCATGGCGCCAACATAGTAGCGGTTTCCCTCCGATGCCAGGACAAAGTACTTGTGGTATCTCCCCGTCGGATCCTGTGGGATCCCCGTGCGGCTCACCAGATGTGTCAATTCATCGGCCGTCGGCTTGTCCACCTGGACACCTGTCAATGTGGCAGGAATGTCCAGGTAGAACACGCCACGGAAGCTGATATCAATGTTCCCGTTTTCCTCCGTTCCCTCGTCGGGCGTGCTCCGGAATAGGACCTGACCGAACGAGATGTAGAAATCCCACAGCTGAAAGCTACGCGGACTAGAGAAGTGTCCCATTCCGTCCTCCTCATACGGCCGTACGCTACGGCGCCGACGCAAACGGGCTCGGGATGATGTCCCATTGATTGAATCCCGTCCGCTGGTAAAACGTGGTTTTGCTCAACCACGCATCAGTCCTACTTACCTGTAACAGCTCCCAGGTCGTTATATGGACCTGGCCAAAGGGGTCAACGCCGGTATCCGCGAGCGCCACGGCGTCGGCAAAGTCTTTCGATTGATGAATGAGCATGCTGCCGCGCGCTCAGGTTGAAGTGGATGCGCTCCGCCGCGTTAAGAACCTCCTCGAAACGCGCGGGGAACAACGATGTTGGCCTGCCGCGCCCGAACCAGTTTAGATAGTTTTCGCCGCCGACATGGTTCGAGAATGGGATGAGATCGTCGATGGTGCTGAGTGCCACAGTCGATGGCCCGCTACTAATCGCTACCGTCGCTGCATCCAGCCTGGCTTGCGTTGCCTCGTCGACCGTCGTGGCCACCTGAGCCACCTCCGTCACGCATTCCGCAGCCGTGCCGCCTCCAATCCCCGTCCAGCATCGGCGCCCAGTCCGGTCCCGTGCCCCACCGCGCCGACGAACGGCAGCAAGGAGAATGCGCCGAGCCCACGTCAAGTATGTCCTTGCCCGACTCGAGCGTGCCGCTCCCTGGGTCGAGCGGCAGGAAATGGGCCAGCGCCCGCGGCAGGGCGTGCGTCTGCTGATGGGCTGCCCGTTGCGCCTCCAGAAGGTCGCTCACAGCGGCGTGACGCCGCTGTTCCGCTGGTAAACGATGCGCCCCGCGATGATCGTTGCCTCGACCTGCAGTGCGTCGTCGAGCAGCACCAGGTCCGCGTCGCGGCCGACGGACAGCTGCCCCACGCGGTCGAGTCCCAGCACGCCGGCGGGGGTCGCGCTGGCCATGCGCAACGCTTCTCCTGGCGTTGCTCGTCCCCACGCGACCGCGTTGCGCACCGCCTGGTCCATCGTGATGATCGCGCCGGCCAGCGTGCCGTCGGCAAGCCGCGCCGACAGCCCGTCGACTGTCACCGCCTGCCCGCCCAGCCGGTACTCTCCGGGACCTATGCCCGCCGCGGAGATCATGTCGGTGATCAGGGCGATGCGCTCCGCGCCCTTGGCGCGCACCGCCAGCGCGACGCTGGCCGCGTGGCTATGCACCCCGTCGGCGATCAGGCCCACGACCAGACGGTCGTCGACCAGCGCCGCCCCGATCACGCCCGGCGCGCGGTGTCCGAACGGCGACATCGCATTGTACAGGTGGGTAGCCATGGTTGCTCCCGCGTCCACGCCCCGCTCGAACGCGTCAAAGGAGGCGTCCGAATGGCCCAGGCTGACCACGATGCCCCGCCGCCGCAGCAGGCGAATGCGTTCGAGCGCCCCGGCGCGCTCGGGCGCAAGCGTCACCAGGCGCACGCTGTCGCCGGGAGACAGGTCCTCCAGGATGCGTGGGTCGGCCGCCTCGATCAGGTCCTTGCGATGCGCCCCCTTGCGGTCCGGCGACAGGAACGGCCCTTCCAGGTGCAGGCCGAGCGCACGAGCGCCCGCGACCGGCGTGTCCCTGGCATCTCTGCCGGCCTGCTCGAAAGCGGCATAGGCGCGCGGATAGAAAGCGGTGGGGGCCGTGACGACCGTGGGGAGGAATCCGGTCACCCCGGTCCGCGGCAGGCAGGCGGACAGATGGCGGATGGCCGCCGCATCGTCCCCGACCTCGACGCCGAAGCCGCCGTTGACCTGCAGGTCGATCCAGCCCGGGGCGACGATGGCGGCGTCGAGGATCGGAGCGGGCAGGTTGCCATCATGCGCGTCGCGCGCAACCCCAACGATCCGTCCGCCCTCGACGACGACAGCGCCCGGCGTCAGTTCGCTCCCCAGCAGGATCCGGCCGCGCACCGCGAATGTGCCCATGGTCCGCTCGACGTCGTGCATCCCATCATCCCTCATCTCTTTAATCCCTGGCCATCCCTGGCCGTCCTTATCAGCCCTTGTGAGACGGTTAGCCGCGTCGTGCAACTGCTCACCGGCCCGTGACGGGTTACTCCTCGTCTTCTCTACACGCCGCAACGTAAGGCCATGACATGACGGTCTATGAAAAGTCGTCGGTGCGGCGATGGGCGGGGCATTTCTGGGGGCGCGGGCGTCCCGCCCGTCCCCGCGTTGGACTCAGGACGGGCGGAACGCCCGCGCCCCCAGGCCGACAATTCATAGGCCCTCGCCGTGACATGATGGTGCGCTACTCTCATAGGCCGTGGCCGCGTTCGTAGAGTCCGGGCAGCGCGACCGGCAGGCGGCCATGCGGCACGAATTCTCCGCACAGCACGCGCGTCGCCGCTTCGAGCGCGGGCGGCGTGTACTCGTAGGCGGCCATATAGGCGCTCAGATCCGGGAACGCCAGCAGATCGTAGGGGTTGTAGACGGCGATGCCGACCACGCGGCGGCCCGCCGCGGCGAGGCCGCGCACCACCTCGGCCTGCCCCTCGTGGAGGTTCGCGTTCATCGTGGCCACCACCACCACGCCAGCCCCGGCTGCCCGGCGCAGGATCTCCCCGCGCTCGTCGGCGGTCGGCCGGGTTGACAGAGGGATGGCCTCGGCATGGGGGTAGCGGCGGCGCACGCTCTCGACGAAGAAACCGTGGGGGTGGCGCACGTCGTCCGGCCACAGCGGCGACTCATACCGCGGGTACACCACGAGCAGCCGCTCATCGGCGCCCAGGCGCAGCGGCACGAGTCCCTCGTCGTTGCGCACCAGCGTGACCGCCCGCTCGTACACCTCTTGCGCCAACCGTTGGTGCGCCTCTCCTCCAACCCATACGGGCACGGGCGTTTCCGGCGCCGGCAGGTCATCCCACGAGGGGCCGCGGGCCTTGAGGCGCAGCACGCGCTCCACTGCCCGGCGCACCGTCTCGCTCGCCAGCGCGCCCTCGGCGACCGCGGCGCGGATCGCCCTGATGCCCGCCCACTGGCGGTCGTGCCGGTGCGAGATAAAGACGAGGTCGATCCCGGCGCGCAGGGCCAGCACGGCCGCTTGCTCCACCCCGAGCGTCTCCGCGACCGCGTCCATCTCCATACAATCGGACAGGACCACGCCCTCGAAGCCGAGCCGCTCGCGCAGCAGACCCTGCACGATGGCCGGCGCGACCGTGCCCGGCAGCCCATCCGGCGCCAGGCGGGGGAAGGCGATGTGCGCGACGGTGACGCCCTCGGCCCCCGCGGCGATGCCCGCCCTGAACGGCGCCAGCTCGACCCGCTCCAGTCGCTCAAGGTCGTGGCCGATCGTCGGCAGCGCCAGGTGCGAATCGACCGCCGTGTCTCCGTGGCCGGGGAAGTGCTTGAGCGCGGTCAGCACGCCCGCGTCGCGGTACCCGCATACGGCGGCCGCCCCCAGGCGAGCCACCTCCGTCGGGTCTTCGCCGAAGGAGCGCACGCCGATGACCGGGTTGGCGGGATTGTTGTTGACGTCGACGACCGGCGCCAGGTTCATGGTCACGCCCAGCGCGCGCAACTCCCGGCCCGTGGCCCGCGCGACCTCCCGCGTCAACTCCTGGGAGCCGGTCGCGCCGAGCGCCATGTTGCCGGGGAAGACCGTCGTGCCCGCGCCGAGGCGCCGCACCACCCCGTTTTCTTCGTCGATGGTGATCAGCAGCGGGTAGCGATGCCCTGCCGCGCGCGCGATCGCCTGCAGCTCGCCCGTCAGGTTGCATACCTGCTCGGCGTCGCGCACGTTGCGCGCAAACAGAATGATGCCGCCGACGTGGCCCTCGCGGATCAGCTCGGCGACCTCGGGCGAGACGGTCGTGCCCGCGAAACCGACCACCAACGTCTGCCCGATCTGCTCGTCCAGCGTCATCCCCGCGGTCTCTACAGCTACCTCCACCTTTTCCTCCCCTACGAGTGGCTAGTGGTTAGTGAACCTCATTAGCCACTAGCCACTAGCCACTAGCCACTAGCCACTAGCCCTATCGCGGCGCGGGCGGCGCTCTCCGCCGGGTGCGCGACGATGGCGACCCGCGAGACGTCCCGGCGTTGCCGTATATGCTTCAGGACGGCCTCTCGGTAGTCCGTTTCATGTATCAGTAAGCCGCCGGCGAGGGCCAGGGGCAGTCCTTCCGGGAAGGCGAGCCGATCCGCCACCGTGAGCGCGGACAGGGCCAACTCCTCCGTCCCGCTCGCCACGATGTCCCCGGCGATAGGGTCGCCCGCGCGCGCGGCGCGCAGGACGAGCGGCGCCAGCTCCGCGATAGCCCGCTTGTCGGCGTCGGGGTAGACGTGGCTGATCAGGTCACTGGGGCGGGCGAGGCGCCACTCGTGGCTCACGAGGTCGAGCAACGCTGTCTCCGGGCCGCGTCCGTCGTCCGCGCGCAGCACTGCTTGCAGGCAGCGCCTGCCCAGGTCGTAGCCGCTGCCCTCGTCTCCTACGATGTGCCCCCAGCCCCCGGCCCGCACCGTGGCGCCGCGCGCGTCGCGGCCCAGGGCGATGGCGCCGGTCCCGCCAATGAGGGCCACGCCGACCGCCTCGTCGAGGGCGCTCAGGATCAGCTCTGCATCGTTTGTCAGCCGCACCGCGCCAGCCAACGCGCGCAGGTGCGGCAGCAGGGCGTCCTGGTCGGCGGGCCGGTCGACGCCGGCCAGGCCGAACCAGGCGGCGCGCGCCGTCGCCGTGCTCCCGGCCATGCGCAAGGCGTCCGCCATGGCGGCGCGGATCGTGTTGATGGCCTGATCGAGCCCCACGGCCGCCTGGTTCGCCCCCGCTGCCACGGCGCGGCCACGCTCACGGCCGTGCGCATCGACGACGACCACCAGCGTCTTGCTGCCGCCGCCGTCGATGCCCGCGTAGAGCGGCTCCCCCGGAGCCAGCGTGGAACCTTGGTTCGCCTGTTGGTTCGTGGTCATAGGGTGGCTGCCGCCTCCGCCACGGCGGAGCGCGTCGGACCCAGGGCGGGGCCGTTGCGGCCGGGGTGGACACGGTTGGTCAGCAGGATGACGCTCAGCCGCCGCTCGCGGTCGAGCACGATGGAGGTACCGGTGAAGCCGGTATGGCCGACCACGCCCGCGCCGGGGTTGGCGAGCGCGCCCATGAAGGACGGGTCATCGCGCAGCCAGCTGAGCCCGCGCGCGGGCTCGAGTGCGCCGGTCTGCGGGCTGAACATCTCGCGCACGGTCTCTGGGCGCAGGACGCGGACGGAGGCGCAGCGGCCATCGTCGAGCAACGCCGCCGTGAACGCCGCCAGGTCGTCGGCGTTGCCGAAGAGGCCGGCGTGTCCGGCGACGCCGCCCATCGCGGCCGCCTTCTCGTCGTGCACCGTTCCCCAAACGAGTTCTCGGCCGGCCCAGCATTCGGTCGGCGCGATGCATGGTCGCCACTCGGGTGGCGGCAGGTAACGGGTGTGGCGCAGGCCCAACGGCGCGGCAATGTGCCGCGCGACGTAGCGGTCGAGCGGGAGGCCGCTCGTCCGTTCGACGATGGCGCCAAGCGCCATAAACCCGAGGTCGCTGTAGAGCACCTGGGCGCCAGGCAGGCCGACCATGCGCACGCGCCCCACGGCGGCCACGATCGACCCGGCGTCGTGGAAACGCCGGTAAAACGGGCGGTTGGCCGGTAGCCCGGCAGTGTGCGTGAGCAGGTGGCGCACCGTGATCGCGCGTTTGTCCGCGCGCGCGAACCCTTCCAGGTAGGACGAGGCGGGCTCGTCGAGCGTCACTGTTCCCGCCTCGACAAGCTGCAAAACGGCGGTGGTCGTGGCCACGACCTTGGTCAGCGAGGCGAGGTCGAAGATGGTATCCGCGGTCATGGCGATGGGATCGGGGCGACGCCGGCTCGGACTCTCATAGAGCGCGCTGTGCCCGTACGCCGCCCGCTTGCGTACCACGCCGTCGCGCGTGATGAGCACGACGGCCCCGGGGAACACGCCCGCCTCTATCGCGTCGCCGATGATGATGTCGATGGCATCCGTTCCAGGCATCCGCGTCACGTCCTCCCTTCAGCCGTTAGCTCTTAGCCGTTAGCTCTTAGCCGTTAGCCGCTCGCTGCTGCCCGCTGCCCACTGCCCACTGCCCACTGCCCACTGCCCACTGCCCACTGCCCACTGTCGTCATCGTGCCCGCGTCGGATAGCGCCGCTTCAGCGCCATGATCCGCGCGACCGAGGCGTCAAGCCTGCTCTCGGGAATGCGCGCCGCCGTGACGGACGCCACGATACGCTCCACCGCTTCGTCGAACACGGCCGTGGCGATGTCGCGATCCGCGCTGATCAAGAGCATGTCGGCCCCGGCGGCGAAAGCTTGCTCGGCGGCCCGCGGCTCGTTCCCTCCCGGCACCGCTCCCATCACGAGGCTGTCCGTCATGATCACACCGGTGAAACCGAGCCGGCGGCGCAACAGCCCCTCCATCACCACCGGCGAGAGCGACGCCGGGCGGGCGATCGGATCGATGGCGGGCAGGGCGACGTGGGCCACCATCACCGTCGAGACCCCGGCGGCGATGGCCGCGCGGAAGGGGATCAGGTCGCCGCGTTCCAGCTCGTCTAGCGTCAGCGTCACGGTGGGCAGCGCACGGTGCGAGTCGATCGATGAGCGGCCCAGGCCGACGAAGTGTTTGGCCGTGGCGGCGAGCCCCTGTCGCTGGTATCCCTGGATGGCCGCGACGCTCAGGCGGCCGACGAGGTGTGGGTCGGCGCCGTAGGAGCGCGTCCCGATGGGACTGCCGTGGTCGGCCAGGACGTCGACCACGGGGGCCAAATCCATGGTCAGGCCCAGCGCGCCCAGATCGTGGGCCATTGTCACGGCGTCGTGATACACCCGCGCGGGCGAGCCAATGGCGCCGTACCTGGCCTCCGACAAGGAGACCGCGACGCCGTCGCGGATGCTGGCGATCAGTCCTCCTTCCTCGTCGGTGGCGACGAGCAGGGGAACGGGGGCTGCCCGCTGGAGGTCGGCGATCAGCGTCCGCACCTGCGCGGCCGACGTCACGTTGCGCTCGTACAGGATCACGCCGCCCGGAGCGTTGCGGTCGAAGAAGGATAGCAGGTCCGACCGCGGCGTCGTCCCGGCGAAGCTCACCATGAAGAGCTGCCCCACCTTTTCACGGATCGTGGACGGGACGCGAGGGCGCTGCTCCGATGGGGTAGAGACAGCGGCCGCGGGCGGTCGGACAGCGCCGCGGGGATCGCCATGGGACCCGGCAGACGCCGCTGTCACGCCGCCCAGCGCGGCCGCGCCGGCGAGAGAACCCTGGAGGAACGTGCGTCGGGGTATGCGCGGGGCGGGCGACTCCGCGCGCGGCAGCGCAACATCTTCCTTTTCATCTTGGCGCATGCGGCGGTCATCCTCACGTCGGGTCGTCTCAACTTGTCCAGACCAGTTAGTCAGGAATATAGCATCATATGGACGGACCGTCAACGTGACCTCAACTTCTTGGGTGCACCCCGCGATTGTGGTTGCCGCCTGACCATAAATGGTCATGGCAGGGCACGGACCCTGAAACGCTTGTTGTGAATTAAATTGGCTGATTTTGGCCTCGACAAGCCTGTTTGGCCCGAAAAGAGATGATGTATGGTCGTCGATCTGGGTCATGCGTTCGAATAACGTGCTTGCCGTGGTAAA
>JAABUQ010004411.1_pt1 | contig 24053 bp, 22 predicted proteins | sample 5560001 | NCBI WGS metagenome assembly JAABUQ01 (sample SAMN10711888, study PRJNA513371) | rock metagenome | isolation source: Antarctica rocks | place: Antarctica: Victoria Land, Finger Mt nord | collected 2015-12-18
CGGGCTAAAATCTCATGGGGTACCGTGGGAGGTTGGCCCATGTGATCTTGGTGGTGCTGGGGGGGAGGCTTTGTCCTGGGAGAGGGGGCCTGTGTTGAAATTTTGGTATTATTGTTGAGGGATTGGGGGGGGCTTGAATGCTTGCTCTTTTTGCGGGATTCACGGTCGGAAGCGGACGGGTTGTGTCGTTTTTTGCCCATGGCTTCGGTGATTCTTTCGGGGGTAGAGCTTGGTGAACGGTTTGTTTTGAAGATTGAACTGAAATGATTTTTGGGAAGTTCTGGGTATTATACAATTTGGAGCTAAAAGTGTATACGTTACAACTTTACGCTAGCCACAATGTATATTCAATAAACTCATTATTTGGGGACTGTCCCAATGCGAAGAAAGGAAACCCCAGCTAAATCAATTGGGTAGGATCACTAGCAACGCTCTGAGAAGTATCCCAGGTCTGCTGCTGCAACCCTGCATCAAAACCCGATGTATCAAAGCCTGACGTATCAAAGCTAGATGTATCGAAGCCACCGCCGCTATTACCGCTGTTATCCAAGTTCCCTCCACCTCCGTTCCCACCGAGGACGTTATTCGCAACTTTGCCTACTTTCGCTGCGCTGTTGAGGAACGACATGAACTGCTTGCCGGAGCTCACGGAATGGCGTGCCGTGGGGCGAGCTTGTACTGATGAATGTGCTGGCGCATGAGATTTCGCTGCTGGGGGAGATTGCATTGATACTCGTGCTACGAGGCGAGAGGGCGCTGCCGGGGCCGATTGGGTCGCTTGTGGTGCTGGTCGAGTTGGTACTACCTTGCGCGTGATCACTGGTGGGCTAGATGGCGATACCGGCGAATGTTGGCTTGCTGGGGAATACTGTGGAAATGGCGGGTGCATTGGCGATTGCACTGCGAGCATGTTTGGTAAAGTGGGTGCGACCGTCTCGAAGGCCTGTATATGCCCGTCGGGAATCAGACCAGCATAGGATCCGTCCTTGTTGGCTAGCATGTAGACTGGTTCATCATCCTTCCCTTCAGCGGAAATGGAGTTATATGACGAGAGTGAAAGATACTAATCGAAGCAATGTCAGGTGTATAGAACTTTCCAAGAAGATGTCACTGCATGCCAGGTTGAATACTCACATGAATACTCCCAAAGTTTGTCATCTTTACCAACCTCTCCTCAAGCGCACGGTACCTGCCTTTCAGGTTCCGAAGGCCTGATCCATCTGTATTGACAACAACGTATGTGTCGTCAATTCCGAGAGCAACGAGCCTCGTATGCTGATGCCCGAACCTATTCAAACGTGACGAGAGTTCTGCATGGACGCCACAGGATTCCATCTTGTTCCTATCTTTCACGACATAACTGCCGTTCGGACCAAGGGTGATGCTCGTCGTGCGAATATCATGTTCTATATATCCACGAGCGTTTGGCGACAACCATTTTGTCAGGTACATAGGGAGTCCATTATTCATGGAGTACTCCTTCCCATCGCTATCAAGATACCCAATGTAGTACGCCTCGAATGGGCCAATGACAAGCTCGAACACGTCCTTGATGGGTGGTTCTTTTGTGAAGAGATGTTCGACAGCGGCTGGCAGATTATGACTGAGTCTCCGTATGAGTCTACGAGCACGGCGACAACAATGTTCTAAGAAATTGATTGACGTACCGCTTCCACTTGGATGGCGTATTGAAGAAATAGCTATTGCTTGGACCGAAAGAAAAGCACACGTTGGACATAACGAACCGTTAAACAACGCGAATAGCCAGCCAAATACAATAAGCCAATGAAGGCTTGGACTCTGTTGCTTGAAATCACTGCGCGCGCGATCTCCTGTTGGAGGATCTTGGAGTTTCCGACAAGGCTGCGGGGTGCATGAAGGTATAAGAGGCCCACATGGCAAGAAGAAGTGCAGGCCCACGCGAGACATCTTTACTAATTAGGAGACGATGGCTTCAGCCTCGTACAAGTTGGGTTAGGAAAGACTTATAGCGTCAAGTCCAGACCATTCGTCTACTTCTACTGCTCTGGGGAGCTGCAGGGTCCTAGTCACCGGTGCTCAGACGGTCTTCACATTGGTTACGGAGTACTGTGTCGCTTCAAGCTGCGGTGACATCGGCCTGTGAGAATGATAGGAAAAGCTTCCCTCGGTCTCCATAGTCGAGTCCTCTACAGATAAAGTGTCCTTCAGAAAAGCATAAAGCCACGACTACCTTAAGCTAAACGCGCCTTATTCCCGCCTTAGGTTATTTACCTGCCAGCCGCATCCAGTGAACCCAATCTTCACTTCGTTCAATATTCAACTCCGCTTCGCACTCTCTGCTAAAGCAAGCACAAAACCTAATTCTGTAGTCTCCTGATGAATTGATTCATGACCGGACCATCATATTCCACCCTAACAACACACTACCTCCATAATGTCTTCACCCGAACTCTCACTTTCACCTACCCCCGAACTTCCAGATGCAGACGATCCTCCGGCTGCGCCTGCCGCCGATGTAGTGGCAGATGGGGATGATGACCTTTCAGAAGCAGAGTCTGTCCTGTCAGACGTCGACGAGGCACAGTTCGAGGACTTTGACCCTAACCAAATCACTATTGAGGAGCGGCCTGCTATAGCTGTTGATGAAGAGAATGTGAGGCTTCTGGGCCGGCACAAGCGGAAGCGAGATGGTGAGGTTGATGGCGACGGAGGCAAGAAGAAGAAAAAGGAGGGGAAAAGAGAAAAGCCTAAGAAATCGCGAAAGAAGAAGGACAGCGATGATGAGTTCAGTGGAGGTCAGGAAATGGAGGGGAAACGAATCAGGAAGAAAAAGGCTTTCGTTGAAGGTGAGCAAAGGGTTAGGAAGGAGAAGCCTAAGACTGTCAGGAGGACCACGCCAGAAGATGAAGAACAGTTGGAGCCCGACGAGCGTAAGTTGAACATATTGTGGTCTAAGCAGTCAAGCCGAAGCTGACATCTGTTCGCCATGCAGGACGAAGACGTGCGCTTGATCGAGCAATGGATGCCGCCCTCAAGAACCCAACCAAACGGCGACGCCGTGTAGGCGAGGTAGTAAGTATTTACAGAGCTGTCATTTAAATCTCCACATTCAAGCTAGCTGACAAACTTTTCAGGATCTGAATAGTATGGCTGATGAAGAAATCGCAAATCTCCGCAATCGTATGGCCGAAGCTGCAGAAGCAGATGTTGCAGCGCGCTCTTCTGTCCCTCCGAAACCAGCTATGCACAAGCTCCGCCTTCTGCCTGAGGTCACTGCCCTCTTGAATCGCAACAGTCGCGATGTCGAAAGCGCCATCGTCGACCCCGAGAACAACCTCCTCGAGTCCGTACGGTATTTCCTCGAACCTCTTACCGACGGCTCCCTCCCAGCCTACAACATCCAGCGGGAGCTCTTTGCCAGTCTGGCTAAGTTGCCCATCGACAAAGAGAGTCTAATCTCCAGCGGTATTGGCAAAGTGGTGCTCTTCTACACAAAGTCTAAGAAGCCTGAGCTCGCCATCAAACGCGCCGCTGAACGTCTTCTGAGCGAATGGACCCGTCCTATCCTCAAACGTAGCGATGACTACCGAAAGCGCGCCCTTCCCTCGGCAGACTACGATGCTACCGCTCCCCGGCGCGCCAACAATGCTTCTTCTCAAATGAACACTGCTGAAGCTGCTGCAGTTGTTAAGGAAAGCGGAAACGTGCCCGAAGTCAAGACCAGTATGAGGGCCAGAGCCGAGGTAGAACGCAAGACTTACAGCATTGTACCACGGAGCGGACAAGTTGCGGGAGGGATGTTTGCGAGACCGCTCGGCGCTAGTGGGGAAGATGCCTTCAGGAGGATGAAAGCGAGGCAGCAAGCAGCTGCGGGGGCTAAGAAGAGTGCACGGTAGATATTTAGGGGCTGCGATGAGGCTGTTGAATTGTGCATTTTATGGTCGCGTGCTCAGGGCAATCACGTAGCGTGGTACTTGGTTGACAGCTAGTCACCAGCATTTTTAGACTGTAGAGACACTGAAAGCCGAGGCATGGTTTCCAAAAGCCTATGTATATGGGTATCCATATTTGCTTCTCACAGTCCAGGGATTGAAGTCAATTGGAACTGCGTCCTATGTCGATTCGGAAGGAAAGTCGAGAAAGCGCCCCACCTCCGCTGAACCTCGGCTAGAAATTCAATGATATCCTCCACCCCTCGACCAACGACTTCTCTCCCTCCGTCCTACAACTCATCAATTGTCTAGCCCATCTTCTCCAACTCATTTCTCTCCCACACAATGGCTCCCGCTACATCTACAGCCCAACAGGGCGACAACATCGCCCACGCCCTCGCCGGTGCAGGCGGGGGCCTTCTATCCATGACCCTGACGTACAAGCCCCCTCCCACCCTCATCCTCAAACTGCTAACGACAATCGCATCAGCTACCCCCTAATCACCCTCTCCACCCGCGCCCAAGTCGAATCCAAACGCGCCCAATCCTCCACCTACGACGCTGTCCGGCGCATTGTCCAAAGAGAAGGAATCCCGGGTCTCTACTCCGGGTTGGATAGCGCACTCTTCGGCATCACAGTCACGAATTTCGTATACTACTACTGTTCGCCCCCCCTGCTACCCACCTCCAATCCCTCTTCGCTGTGCACAAGCCATCGCTGACGCACAGCAGGGTATGAATGGACGCGCGCCTTCTTCACCCGCGCCGCCCAGCGCTCCGGCCGCCTATCCCAAAAACTCACAACCCTCGAGTCCATGGCCGCGGGCGCGATCGCCGGCTCTGCGACCGTGCTGATCACGAATCCGATCTGGGTCGTCAACACCCGCATGACGGCTCGCGCGTCGCCCTCGTCCTCTCAGGAACTTCCCCCTCCAGGGACTCAAAGCGAGAAGCCCGCCAACAAGAAACCTTCTACGCTCGCCACACTGCTTACGCTCCTCCGCGAAGAGGGCCCGAGGGCGTTGTTTTCGGGTGTGCTGCCTGCGTTGGTGCTGGTCGTCAATCCGATATTGCAGTATACGATCTTCGAGCAGCTGAAGGATGTTTTGGAGCAGAGGCGGGCGGCTACGGCGCGGGATGTGTTTCTGTTAGGGGCGCTGGGGAAGCTACTCGCGACTGGGATTACGTATCCGTATATCACGGTTAAGAGTCGGATGCATGTTGCGGGTAAGGAGGGAGGGGGGATGGCGGAGGGATTGAGGAAGGTGGTTAGGGAGGAGGGGTGGGGGGGGCTCTACAAGGGTGAGTTTGATCGAACGAGGACTGATGCTTTGGCGGGTTGGGTCTGTGATGGACAATGGCTGATGTTGTGAAAACGCAGGTATTGCACCCAAGGTCACGCAAAGTGTGATCACCGCGGCGTTTCTGTTCACCTTCAAGGATGCGTTGTATGCGGCGAGCGTGCAGGCGAGGAAGAAGATTCCTGCTAAGCTGTCGTAAGGCAAGAGATTTTAGGAACGTAGGACCGATTTTGACGTTCAGGCTGTTCGGGAGATTTGGATGAAGCTTCTGAGTGTAAGGCCCAGGCGGAGGCTTTTTCTGCTCTGCTTTTTGTTTTGTATACCGTCTTTTCGATTTGTTCAATTGTCACGTCTGATGACAGGCAGCAATGGAAACCTTAGATCCATTGTCGTTTCAGGGATGGGGGACTGGGATACGGAAAAGTGTATGATTGTTTGCCAGGACAATTCCCCTCCTTCAAGGCGTTGTTCCTGCCCTCAGAGAGTGTGGTTCCTTGCCTCTGGGACGATGTGCCGTACTTCTCCTTCTACACAATCGTCGTCGCGTTGAAGTATCATTTGCACATGCCTTCTCACGCGACTCAACTCCTTCCTCTATACAACAGATCCCCTATCCTCTTACCTCCAGCAGTGGATCCTATCCCCATCTCTCCCATCCCGACAACAGGAGTACTAGTTGAAGCGAAAATGCGTTTGGGCGGGTATGAGCAAGTTCTGTTCTGGGGCGCAAAATTTGTGGAAGTACCGCCGAAGAAGGGATCTTGATATCGAGGCTCCACGACATTTTGGTTTGCAGCCACTTGAATTCTTCTAAAAGTACACGCGTACACTTCTGCTCCATTGGGATACTGCATTTCAACCCTTTTCCCTCTTCCTTTCCATGGCAAAATGCTCATTGTATGCAATAACGACGATCAACACACCCCCGGCGAATTGTTCCAGTATCTCCTACCATCCTCCACCCCTCTTTTCCCCCTCCAGATTCCTCCCCGCCCTGCTTCCCCCGCCCCCACTCCCCTGCCTCAATGTCCCGCTCCTCAAAACCCTCCCACCCTCAACCCTAGCCGGAATCCGCGGCATCGCCGCTGGACTCATCTCCGGCCCAAGGGTCACAGCCGGCGCAGGAGCCGCCCAGCCGGTATGCTTTGGAATCTTGAGCTTCGAGAGATTCTGGCGCGTCGGGACCGGGAAATCCGAGTCGGTGAGTTCCCCGTCCTCTTTGTTTGCGGGATCGAAGGGGTGTGTTTGGGTGTTTGTGGGGATGGGATTGGGGGTTTGACGGTATTTTTTTGGAGGGGGGGTTGCTGCCTGCCGTTTGCGCTTCAGGGGTTTGGAGGTTGGAGGGGAGGGTGCTGCAGGTGTAGATGTTCCAGGGGGGGTGGGGCCCTGGGTGAAGGGGTCTTGGAAGGTGGACATGAGTGGAAGATTGGTTCTCAGTGGTAAGAATGGGGGTTGGAAGGGGTCGGGGAGTGTTTGGAGACGGTCGAAGATTGTGAGGGGGGAGGGGATGCCGGAAAGGAGACGGTCTTGCATCTGGATATTGTGTGTGCAAAATTAGTAAAGAGGGCGTAGAAGAGTAGAGAAAGAAACTAGAAGGGTGACTTGCCAGCTCTGTCGTATATATGATTGCATCATGAAACAAGGGATCTTGGGAAACCATTTCCACGATCTCCTTGACGATTTTGAAGATACTGCTAAGTTTGGTGCGTACATTTTGGGCTGTCATCCCCTCTCCTCCTGAGGTAAACGCCGTGTGGGTGCTAGTGCTGAGTTCGTCTAGGACATACTCCTTGGACGGTGCAGCGGGCGATTCCGGAAAGTACGTGTAGACTGAATTCTGATTGACAGGAGGTACCACAATGGTACGAATCATTTGCGTGATGCAGAGGAGGGCCAGTCTATCTTGCTCTGACAAGGGGTTCGCTGGGTTGCAGACCATGATTTTGGATTCTGTGGTGTGTGAAGTTGTGAGAAGTGGAGCGAGGCTCGCAGCTGGGCACATACTAGCACCTTAGTAGAGCCTTGAATGTGTTGTGACGAGGGTAGCTGAGAGTAATATGAAGGTCGTGGCTAATTGGCCCACCGACAAATGAAACGCTGAGATAAGCTGTTGAGCGCTATAGTGGAGGCCCCGCACGTGTTGCGTTGACAATATCACGTTCTGGCACGTTAGAAGATCCAGGTCGGCCTGGCGACAGCATCTTGAAAGGGAATTTGCGTGAATGGAGCAAGAGAATTTAGTAGACTTAAATACGGTTCGAGGTGGTTCCAAGTCCTCCTGAATTCCCAATTTATATATGATGTATGATGTACGAAAGGGGGACGAAAGAAGCTCCTTGGGCTCAAACCACGACATCTTTAGCCGTACTGGTATTATGCTCGCCGTGAACTCCGTGATTCACGTGTGTTTTCTTGCCATCCGCTTGCTTCTTCTATCTGGTGCGACTTTCAGACTCTCGTTGTTCGTCTTGGGGTCCACCACTCCTCTCTTCCCTTTCGACAATCTTATCATCCCATCCACATAGTCTGAGGGAAAGGGTTCTCTGTCTATCCGGCGCTCTGGTGCTGGGGATCTCAGCACGCTGTCCTCCAATTGGGACAGCGTCATCGATCGCTTGGGTCCTTGAAGTATGAGCTTGCGTTTCTTTCTTGGACCAGCATCTGCCGGAGCGCCAGTTCCTTGGTGAACAGCAGGCTGAGACTGCTTCGCATAGCCCGCGTAGTCCTTGCGCAAGTCCTTCACGCTAGTCAGAGCCTTCATAACTGTTAATTTCCTTTCTACACGAATGAAAAGGTCTTTCAAAAAGTCATCGTTTTCAGGGCCATGAGGTGGATTGATCCGCGTTCTCACGTCCTCCATGTACCTGTCTTGAATCAAGTGACAGAGCTGAATAGCTTCCGGCACCAGCTTGGCTGGAGCTTTGCCTTGGACTTTCAGTTCGTCCATTGTACAGGCTTTGCTTGAGGGAATATCAATATCAAGCCGACATATCTTGCTTTGGGATGAAACTTACTACCAATTTTCATCTTTCAGAAGAGGCATGACGCCCATACCAAACGAAGCAGTCAGGAGAGCCAATCTTTTGCCTCTATCTATACAACGTCGCCGTGTCGTGTGAAGCTGATTCGATACATATTTCATAGGATTGCTCCCTGTCATGTCAGAGGCCAGGAACTTTACGCTGCCGTCAGGTCCACTTTCAGGTGTCCAGGCGACGTTCAAGAAAACATTCTCTATATATGTGATGTAAGCATTGTGCTGACAAAGGTGGCGATCATAGGCCCGTAAAGCGGGCGGGGCGAAAGACTTGGCCTTCTGGCATCGAGTTATGGCACGAACACATCCAAGCCGTGGGTCCAGACCAGGTTGTTTTTCCACTTCCAAGTAAGCGGCCAGTGGGCCTGAATTTGGCCAATGGGTATCAGTTTCGAGGTACGCATACTTGAGATGACGCCACAACCTCAAAAATTGAAGAAAGTTCTGCTCATTGAAGATTTTTAGAGCCAGAGAAAGTATTAGCGCATTAGGCGCATGAACAACAAGGGTGGAATCCAATAGGGAAAGGTCTGGACGATGGGGAGACGCCAGACTGTGCTCGTGGTGATTTTCCCCGAATGTGCCTGCGATTTAGGAGCCTTCAGCCGAAAGGGAGTTAGAGGTATCGTAGGTTTGTATCCTGTCTATTTCTGAGCTCTCGTTGGTGGTACCGCAAAGCTCTTGAGAGGGTTGACGGTTGACTTCTGCTCCTGGCAAGTCCAAATAGGATTCAACACCGAGCGTTGTCGCAAACATCTCGCTCCCATTGACACCGTTGAGCCTGTCCTTCTGCCGGGCAGGTATGTTGAACATCTTCGCTTCGACAAGGTCCCGACTGCGCTTGGTGGCACGTATATGTATATGTGGCTTGTTGCCGCTGCTATCATTAGGCACAGAGGGAGTCTGGGAGTTGATCCCGAAAACGGTCTCCTCTACCCGGTTGCGACGGAATCCGAGTGATTGTCGCCGCTCATGGCGTTTCCCTTCAGCTGGTGCAATGTGAGCATTTTTGTACACAAAAGGAACTGGATCGGGCGCACGCCTGTCGCTGCCTTCTTCCCCAGGCAATTGAGACACTTGGGGAAGGCCTTGAATTTGCCTAGTGCTTTCGAAGCCTTCGGCTCCTTGAGGGGTGTGCCTGCGAGCCAATCGAAAAGCCTCATTGACGCCCTGAATATGAGGTCGATTCCTGAATCTTCAACACCATCTGATGTCGGAGGGGTATGCCTGCGGAGGTTGTATGGCATTACAGCCGGAAGGCTTGCCTTCGAAACCGGAGCGGCTCGTGCATCTCGACTCCAGGGAGAGGACTGTTGTGCGACACCCTATAAGAGCTTAGACCAAGTTTCAAAGTGGTAGAGATGCGCTTTGGACGAGAAACTCGAGGTGTGTATGATGCTTACTAAGGCAGGGGCGGCTTCCATGTCTGTGGGCCTCCCCGGAGCGGTCGATGACCCTGCTTGATGTTGTACGAGGTCACGACTTCCCTCCGGGTTTGGCAGACTCTAGGTCGGACGTTATTACATATACTCGAGGTAAGTAGTCCTCAATATTTAGGAGTAGAACGTACATTACCTGTGCTCCACTGCAAGTGGCTTGATCTAGTTTGTGGTTTCATATTCCAGAGCTTCGAAAAATTTTCGTTGAGGTTTGGCTGGTGGGGAGAGCTGGGTTAGAGACTTATGCTATCAACGGATTCAGTGATGAGAGATGGTCGTCATAAGTATGATGATCTCTTTCGTGCTGTCTCTTGAACTTGATGATGGCTGATGAGGAGGAGGAAAAATCTCTCGATCCGATGGTGGGGAGAAGGGCCGGCACTTAGCACTCAAATGTTGTACGATTTGTCTCCAAGGACCAATCGAATCATATCTGCGTTTTCATTGGCAGGCTGCTTCTCCTCAGTGGTCCTTGACCCAAACATGCATTTGCTTTGCGCTGCTTTAAACGCCGTGGTACTGTTCTGTTTCAATTTTGGCTCTCGCACGTAGAGAGGAAATTGCAATCATCTCGGAGATGAGACTGAAGTGGCGTGCATCAGGGCCGAATCATTGCACCATTCATGTTGATGTTACAATCTGATGGCTATTCGAAACTTGACTGGTCGCTGGTAATCTTCAATCAGATCGTGGCAACAATGGTAAGGCCGCCTTAGAAAAGCTCAAACAGCAGGGATCAAACAGGATTGCAACCATTGGCGTCGCATCAGGATCCAATGGTCTACGACCATTTTTACTCTGTCGGAGGGTTTTGTATACGGCCGTCCTCAGGAAAGTGACTCGCTTGTCTGCACGACCCGAGCTAGCAATTGCACGGCAGTATCGAGCTCTTCTGGTGGTGGTGTCGCTCCCATACTTCTGAAACCGGCCTTCACAGGTCGATCTTCATACGGACCATACCAGCAGCCATGGGTCCCACAACGAAAAGCCAAGCCTGTTTGCGTCCTCCATTTTCCTTCGGATCGATCGCCACTATAACTGCGGTACTTCCAGTACTGATGTTATCGCCGCTGTCCTGGAAGATGAGAGTCTGCTCTCTGCTCTCTCTCGCAATCAGTCGTACGGCAATCGGGTCTTGCTTCGAAGGGAACTTGAACGCTTCAAGCAGTCCGCAAAGAACGTATCCGCTAGCGTCCCGGCCAGTCTCCGTTACGTATGGGTCATGAAAGTATGATGGATTATCGACACACATGGGCAATTGTATCGACTCTGTAATTGTTAAGTGAGAGCTCGAATTGGCCTTCATTATTGACATTACACCTGCAGCCGCTCGGCCCATCAATATCTCATCGCCGTCCTTCCCGTGACCAAAGCCATTTGGGTTATGGAGGCGGTCAATCGCAACCCTTGCCTCGATCTGCTCGGAGGGTTCCTTTGCGTCCAGCTTTAGAATCTCCACGTGGATGATATTGGACCAGGCAGCCGCGGTGATCACCTCCTCAGTCATCCGCATGACACCATCGCGATGGAAATGGTCGTTGATTACGTAAAAATGCTGTTCGTCGACGACATAGATATCGTTCGGTGTTCGAATCAATTGGTGTCTAATACTTCGCAAGTGCTTGGCCTCTAAAGTGCCGATCGTATGATGAAATACCTCTATCTGAGACCGAGCTCTAGGGACGTCGCCTCCGTTGAGGATGGAGTACACAGGATTCGCGAGATGGTTGACAGCGAAGATGTAGAGCGATTCATCGTCATCCGGTGGCGAGTATACATCAATGCCATGTGTCACGAATGGACCAGAAAAGCTGGTCAAGGTAAGATGAGTTGGTGTCTTCATCTAATAGTCGTCAGCTGACTCCAGTAGTTTTTCAAGGCGTCTAAATTATGAACTTGCGTCGGAGTCTATGAAAAAGATGCTTCCTTGGCCCAAGGATTTCGAATCTTTGAAAACCGCGATACTTAAACTTGCATTAGTGTCTCTTCCATGAAAGATGAAAAGAAAAGGACGGAATGGCTGTAGAATCGAAGTTGGCAATACTCACGGAGGAAACCATTTCCAACGCGACTCAGTATCCGGCTCAGACACACCAAAAAGCAAGCCACTAGGGAGGTGATGATGCAGGTCTTCGCAAGCGAAGGTATTGGGAATGAGTTGAAAGTCCTCGCCATGGATGTTTTCGACTGTGCTCAGATAACGGAACAGGCCAAGAGTCTTGACCCGATCAATGACAGGATTCTCTACGAAAGCAATCATTGAGACACCAATCGCAAGACATGCAACCCAAAATGCTGGGGATCTGAGGCTCATAATAGAAGCCATACTGGAAGATATTGGAAGAGGAATTGTCTAAGCAATTCAAGGATGCTGTCACTTTTCAATTCCTATAGTTACGTTAAACGACTTGTTCAACCACCACAGCAGATGAAGAGAGACAGGTAAGAGCGTGGAAGACGTGAAGCAGCATTCTGAGCCCCTCATGTATGTCATTGTGACGAACCGTGCGGATCAACGATTACATGCTTTACACTAAAATAGATTTGCCGACGAGCTGCCGGTTCTCATTCATTGGATTCCGCCATCCAATTGTCTCTCTCGTCTCCAAAGACACCAGCTGAACAAGAAGCATTGATGAAAGTCGCAATCATGGCTTCTCAACCAGGCCCGGACTCTCCAGAAGTAATCGCCTTTGCATCCCGGATGTACGATGCGGCGCGGCGAGGCGACCGCTCCGTCTTCGCGCAAGCCCTTCCCGCCGGGCTTCCCCCAAACATGACAAATGACAAAGGCGATTCCTTGCTCATGCTCGCCACTTACCATGGGCACCCCGCCCTCTCCCGCCTGCTCCTCCAGCACGGCGCTGATCCCAATCGATTGAATGATCGAGGACAGAGCCCGTTGGCAGGGGCGATTTTTAAAGATGAGAAGGAGGTTGTGGAGGTGCTGCTTGAGGGAGGGGCGGATGTCGATGAGGGGAGGCCAAGCGCGGTCGAGACGGCCGGATTGTTTAATAAGATGGGGGAGTATGGGGAGCAATTTGAGAAGCAGAGGCAGAAGTTGGGTAAGGGAGGGCAGGGCGGGGAGGGCCCGGGGGGGACGAAAGCGGCGAGTGAGTTGGTCTAGATTGAAGTATTTGTTTGGTTCACGATGTATGATGGTATGATGGATAGGGTCTGATGCATATACAACGGGGCAATGAATCCATGAGTGGCAGACTTACTTTGAGGTGGCGTCCTGCTATCCCTGGAACTTCAGCTTCTGGGTGGCGAATGGTAGAGAACTAGCCGGCAGTGGGCCCTTGGCGAGGGAAAGAAATTGGTGAGGATACGTGACAGTTGACGTCTTAAGAGTGGCAAATATTCGACACGAGATCGGTGTTTCCTGAGGCAGCTTATGCGCTTCCAATTCTGGATCTTTGAACGGGACAAAAGCTGCTGTCATCGAACTGTACCACGACGATTCTCGCACGAGTTTAGCTCAGTGCCCGTCGTTGAAGCAGGGCAACACGATTTGCGTGGACAGAGAGCGTAAATGAAAGCAGAGACATTCCTTCATGTGCAGGCTCACCACTGACACGGACGTTCAATGTCATCAGACGTGTCATGTATTCATGAGCACGTTTCTCGACACACGCTCAACGGTGCAATATGTACATGATCCCAACGCTATATTGTAAATTCCGCCTTAAAACAAGCCCGACCGCAGTCAAGACCATTGCCTCCGACTCAAGATGCTCAATAGCAATCTGAGTCTCAGGTATCATAGACGTAAACACAGACGCCATTTCGCCAGGCTTTTGCGTGCCGTCTCGACCCTTGATACCGAGGCATAATACGCGAGTTAACAAATGTTCTTGGAAAGGAACCGCTAGATGGCTTTCATGAATCGTTAGATTTGTTAGATTCCGCTTTCTCTCTCTCTCTCTCTCTCTTTCTCTTTCTCTTTCTCTTTCTTCTCTATTTTTACTCCCTCGTTAATGCTCATTTCCGCTATGCTCGAAGCGCTTGATGCTTTGCTGCCGGTCGAACTCCCTTCAATTTCAAAGCCTTCGCTTCTCTCGACCAGATTTTTGTAGTAGTCCACTAACACTTCTGGTTTGGGGACAATTCTCCACTCCACTCTCCAGAGGAACTCCAATTCCAATAATGCCAGCTCCTTCAAGCTCACTCCACCAACCCTAGCGTATGTATTGTTGGTCCAGAAGCTGTCGCTGAGTCCCTTACTCGCGACGGTAGCGCTTGTAATCAGAAATCGATGGACGGTGAGGGAGGAAATGGTGAAAGCGGGATAGAGAGCGCAGAGCTTGTCGATGTAGTAGACCATGCTCAGCAGTATTGGCGGCGAGAGTGTTGCATGTGTAGTCAATCTTTGCAGATAGTCTTTGACGCTGATGCCGGGAGGTGCTCTAGAATGAAATCTGGTCAAGCGGCCATCTTTCAGTGGTATCTCATCGTTGAATCGAATGAGCTCCAAGAGCATGTTACTGATCAGAACCACGAGGTCTTTGGTATCGCAAGTCTCGTACTGAGCGGGCATGTACTTTATCGCAGGCTTGGATTGACGTGCACGCTTCGGAGATGATCCTTGACTGGAGGACGAGGAAGTCTTGGCCAGCGTCGTTGAGGAAGCAGTGGTAGGCTGGCTTCTCAATGATGTTTCAACACTAGGCTTGCTTGACATTTGCGGCTCCAGGTCGGGCTCTGGTGGTGGTTGGGATGGTTTCGGTGATTCCGAGATACCCCTCCTCTTTCCCCCAGACCTTATTCGGTCTGGAGATAAGGGCATGGCAGGGGCGGGAGGCGAGTATTGAGTTCCGGCATCTACCGTGACCTTGGGAGACGATGTTGTGGACGTAGAAAGCTGTCGTTTATGGGACTTGGGAACAGAGTTTGGCGATTGAGACGTACGACGTGGGAATGCAACTGGAGGAGGGGGTTTGATGTATGATGTAGAGGGCGAGCTGGAGTATTGAAAGGACCCATTGTTGTAGGCAGAGGCGGAGGAGCATAAAGCGGTGCTCGCATGAAGCGTTGGCGAAGGAGAAGAGGTAATCATCTCAATGTCAGAAGGGGAGTAGGAACCACCGCAATTGGAGAGAGGACCCCGCTGTAAGATAGTGCCGTTCGATTGGACCAGAAAGGCGCGAGCATACTTGAGTAGACGTTCGAGAAGATTACGTTCGTCGTAATTGCAAGGCACAAAGTCGGAATATCGAGATTCTCTGGGTGTATTTGGATTATGCCAGGCTCCATTGGCATAATAATGTCGTCGAAAAGGTGTCACGTGTGCTTGATGACGCTGTATCCGATAAGACTGCATCTCACTAGCGTAGCTTGGCATTTTAACGGCCCTCCACACGCTTTGAACGCCGGGTAAGATTTCAAATTTTCGCCTGTGGCAATCCGCAATCGTGATTACCTAGTGACTTGGCGGAGCAAGATCTTAATGTCAGGTGAGCTGAGAGCAGATCCAAGAAGCTTGATCGACGTCGACACTCCTCGCAGTAGTAGGGTGTAACGGTTTGACCATAACCAAAGCTATCACGCAAATTTGTTGAAGGAAATACACAGGAGTCGTGGAATAGTCTGCTCGCACTGAAGAAAATCTGCTCGAAATGCTTGATCCAAGATCGTAAGGTTTTGCATTGATTATATACCCTTCGCTATTCCAGAAAGCCTCCCTGTATAGCTTCGGTTTGCGCTCGGCACACTGCTATTCTCGGCTCCAGACCATTTACCCCAGATTCTTCCCCACAACAGCCTCCAGGTTCCATGCAACTCCCGACAACCGCGGTGCACAGATCGAAAAGTGAACCACGTTGCTGTATTTACCCTGTTGAAGATATTCATAAACGTCAGAAGCATAGTTTGATGTTTCATATATTAGATACAGCCGTTAGAAAACCATAGTCGCCATGGCGAAGACCCCGAGTCATGGCGTACAGCGATAGCCGCTCGCTGTCATGAGTGAGTCGGAAACACTCTGGCAGCCAATCATATGATCATTGTTGCACACGTGTATAATGATCAGACGACGTTTTGAGCGACTTTTATTGACTCTTTACGTAAAGAACAAAAGCACATTGACAGAGTGACAGAGTAGGCGGATAGACGCAAGACTGGACGAAGCGCGTAACGAAGCGATGATACGGATTTCTTCCAAACAAGACGTGCCGCAAAGGGTTTCGAATTTCAATCAAATGGGCCTGCCATCAATCACGAAAGTATTCACGATAGACGCAGTGAACTCCTCCTCCATCTTCTCTTCATCAAATGAAACCCAAAAGGGAACATGAGGTGAAAGTGCGAGGGTCGCAGCCGCGTAATTCACATTTTTACCCAAGATCGATATAGTACCTTATATTGCTGGCAGCTAGTGTCGCTTCGGGACTAGGCTCGACTTTCAAGCATTCGGCCATATCTGCGGCAAACCCTCATTGCCGAGCATGCAGAGTCCAGTCACACAGCATCCCCCCATCTCCGATGCTCATTATATCTTTCCTAGAAGGGTTCAATACAGCCGCGAGGCCATAGATATTACAACATACCCTTTGCCCAAAACAGCCTTACTGATCTAAAACACTCGCTGTCAATCATTAAGCGCTACCTTAGGCGATCTCACTTGGTGAGCCATAGATCCGGTTCAAGGCCCGGTCCTGTTTCCGCGTTATTGCGCTTTGCGGCTCCAACCATTGCCCTTCCGTCCGCATAATCTATGACCCGACTACTCCACAGCTTGGACGAGATCTACATAGCTCTCCTGGAGCTCTTTGAGCATGGCGCGGCCTTCGACGCCGCCAATTTTATCTGAGCTACGCGGTGCTTCGACACCCGCTGGCCAGGTCAAAGCGTTGCGAGAGCTCAAGAACGATGTCATTGGGCATGATCAGAAGAAGGAGATGTGGGTTGGGCTGGGAGTGCTCAACCCTTTGGTCCGTATCTTGAGCTCATACAAAGGGAGTGGCAAGAGAAGACGACGAGATACCAATGGCAACCCCGGCCAGGCGAGATCAAAGGCCAGCAGGACCGACGAGGAAGAAGCTCGCCTTCAAGCTGTAATTATAGTGGGGAGTCTCGCACATGGTCAGTAGAACTTTTCAACAAGACCAGTCTATCCCGGGTTTCACTGACCCTATGATTGACTAGGTGGTCCTGCTTTTGTACAACCTATCCATGCCAGCCACGCATTGACGCCACTGCTTGCTCTCCTACTTCCTACGGAGTCCTCTCCCCAGCTACTTATTCAGACCTTGAGAACACTGAATAGCATTGCAGATTCAATCAATCTGTCTGGTGAAAAGTACGATGGCGAGACTGGACTACCCATCTTCCTGTATACGGATCATGCTCTCTCGAGCCTCACAACTCTGCTGTCACAAGACTCTGCTTCATTTGTCGTTCATCAGCAGGTAGCTTTGACGGCTGCTCTTATATGCAAGACATGCCAAGATGAATATCACCAGGCAATGATTGTTCAAGCCGGCATACTAGAAGCTCTGGCAGTCGCACTGACTCCGTGTATCGTGGACACAGTCTTAGAAACGAGCATGTATGATCACAGCTTTCAGGACGCCCAAAGCTATGCAGCCAAGTCAGGCTTTGCGCCCATCTTGCACGCCATTGGTGTCATCATAAAGGGTTCCAGGTCAAGGGCAATTCAATTCCTAAATGCGCCAGGACTGACCAATGCCTTTCAATGTATAGAGTTGCATGCAAATCCCAAGAGTGAGAGAAAGTCTTCTCGAGAACTTCACAGCTCGAGTATTGCCGCCACCCGCCAGGGCACTTGCAGTTTTCTAGATTCTTTGCTACCACCAATGCCCGTTCCTCATACACGCAATGGAATAGCGTCGCCATCTGGGTTTCCTCCTCTAGATGCGATTCGAATATCTGGTCGCCAATCATTGGGGCCCCGAAGTCTCAGCACAGCAATAGAAATATTCCAGAGTCAAGGACTTGAATACGTCGGAGAGGAGGAGAGTCGGATGATTCCATGGCTAATGTACGTCTCTAGGTTCTTTGATGGTGTGATGAAGCTGGACGCTGCCTGGGTTCTCGCAATTCTATGTCGCCAGCGATTCGCCAAGGGTGCAAGGGAGGCAACAATCGCCTTGTCAATTGTGCCTTCCCTTGTCCGAATGCTTGACAAAGATTACAAGGTCTCACTGGATAACGAACCACCTTGTGAACACACTGCCATCGATTCGCCGGACAAGGTCATCAAAGAACAAGCTCCTGCGGTATTGGCAATGCTTACTGTCAACAACAAGACCACGCAGAAAGCTGCAGCCGATGCCGGTGCTATCAAGAAGCTATCACAGTTATTGAAAGGGTCTTATGACCCAACAACTGCCGATTTACAAGCATCTCTCTGGTCACCTGAGGTCTTAGACTATTCACAGCCTGAGGAACGAGATCCTTCGTCTAGTCTTGGGCCTGCTGGCATCACCTCGATAGCGCACCATATTATCAGAATGCGAGAAACAGTACTGATAGCTCTGGCTGCGCTCGCTTCTGATAAGGACGAGTACAGAAAAGCTGTCATTGAGCATGGAGTCATACAATTCGTTATTAGAGCTCTCAGGCTAACTAACGAGTCAAAGCCCAGGGTCGTCAGCGAGCTCAGCGATCAGGCCAGGGACTCCCAAGATCCTTCTGAGAAGCCACGCTTGAACGGCAAGTCTACCATTTTAGCAGCTTGCGGAGCAGCCAGAGCTTTGTCCAGATCTGTTCACACACTGCGAACGAGTCTTATGGATGCTGGTCTCGCTGATCCGTTGTTCAAGTTATTGAGGTGTGAAGATATCGAGATTCAGGTCGCTGCTACAGCTGTTGTCTGCAACCTGGTCCTCGAATTCAGTCCAATGCGAGAGGTAAGAAGTTTGTCGCTTTCCTCCGGATTTAGTTCGAGGCTAATCGAGTGGCAGCTAATCCTGGACGGTGGTATCTTAAAGATTCTTTGCGATCATGCGCACTCCCTGAATGCACACTTGCGCCTCAATTCGATGTGGGCACTCAAACATCTTGTGGTTGGAGCCTCAACTGCTGTTAAGATGACCTGTCTCGACGAGCTTGGTGCAAGCTGGCTCAAGCAGGTCGTTAGCGATGAGCCAGAGGTCGCAGCTTTGTCTACGGCACACCGACATGGAGATAGAGACGATGGATCCACTACACCGATCAGAATGAGTACGCCCAACGCTGCTGGGGAGCAGGTGGACTTGCTTAATGCGGTGGATGACGGTTCCCGACCGCCTAGCCAAGACCGTGAAGAAGACGGCGAGGAAGACTTGCAAATGTCAGATAGCATCGGGGCTCTGAGTAGAGCGGAGCTTGACCAGAAACAGCAAGCCATGACGCCCGCTCATGGCAGAACGAATCCTTCTGAGACGACAGGAGAGGTGAAGGGTCTAAAATCCAGCCAGTCGGCCCTGACGCTTCCCGACGAAATTGCTATTGTTAAGGAAGGCTTGGAATTTATCCGAAACATTATCATGGGCCCCAATGCTGCGGAAATGATAGATCATGTTTTCAGTAAATTGGGTCAAGACAAAGTATTCGACATACTGGCAACGAAGATTCGGCCCAAGGTCCTTAACGCTTTCAACCGTGACCGAAGGTCTTCGGAGAACAATGGAGTGAGGCACATTCAGCCTCAAACAGACATCCTCAAATCGGCGTGTTACATCATTGTTCACATCGCCGCTGGGGCTCCTCGCCATCGCCAACTACTTATTTCTCAAACGGAGCTTCTAAAACTCCTAGTCCCCCTTTTCAACCATCCCAATGAAGAGATCCGGTGCTGCTGCGCGTGGCTGATCATCAACCTCACCTGGGAGGATGATGCATCTGACAAGGCAAATTGCAAGTCGAGGGCTAAGACTTTAATGAGTTTGGGAATGTTTGAGAAATTGGAGGCAATGGAGCATGACTCGGATCTAAATTGTCGAGAAAGGTGCAAGAGTGCGCTTCATCAAATGTCTACACTATTGCGCTTGCCTTGACTAGGCTGATCAGCGCCTACCTGCGTCGACTCGGGTCAGATACCCAATCTGAAGAGCGCTGCGATCCCTCGAGCAGGGTTCTTGGTTGTGTTCATAGGCACCAATTTAGGTGACGCCGAATGCATTATTTCTATGGCCGTCCAAATTCAAGAGTCTTAATACTTCTCGTACTGGCGCCAAACACATCTATTGGTTCATGGGCGTTCATATTTGCGCTGACTGCAAGGAAAGGACCCAAGATGCGCAGCCTACGTTCTATAAAAGGGATTCTGAAATGTCCTAATGCTACCTAGCTTTACCTGGTACTAGCCGTCTCTTCTGCCTACTGTATAAGGATCTGCTTTATGGTAGCTTCCTCGAATGTTAACAGACAGTAATTGCAACATTTCGCGGGAACGTGAAAATTTTAGTTTGTCGAATCATACGCTCATATTTATTACAGCTTGAGGCAGAAAGAAGAAGTCGCCAATCGGGCTTTTCACCATTGCTCACTCAATTCCAGTCTTGTTCTCCGGGGATAGGATCCTCGAACGGTTTAATCCTTAGGAGGTATAGAGGCTTGAAACCCCTCACGAGCAGATTTCCGGTCCAACTTCGCGCTCCTCCCGAATGGACTCCCTCGATTGAATCTTCCTGGCTGTATTTGCGGAGGCTAAGCAGTACCGGGCGGGAGGAAGGATCCGCGTGGAGGTCATGCCAGAAATCTTGATGGTGATGCAGGTGCTGTTGTAAGCTCGAGGAGAAAGCAAAGGGAGGTTTCAAATGGGCGGCTGAGCATACGGAATGGATTGGAAAGCGATTGGGTCTGAATACTTGCAGCTGGCAATATATACTGTACCTCTGGAGATTGAGGCACTGAGAAGTGCCGAGGCATGAGGAAGGAGCACCTTGTAGCAGGTGATATTACGCGGAGTAGGCGTCGAAAAGAAAGCTACTAGTGGCAATCAAGCGGAGGATAGAGGGAGAGCAAGAGAGGCAAAACAAGTAAGAGGGGAGAGATTATGAGAGCAGGACATTGGGCTTTGGCAATCAGGATTCCAACCTAAGTCAGGCAAGACGAAAACATACTCCTTCGTTGGGTTCTGCTGCTCCACTGCAGCCGGCCCGGTCTGGCAATGCACTTCTCGAGCAGGAGCTGGCGAGAAATACGACGAGCAATATGTGCGTAGATGTTGGTACAAAGAAAGAAGGTGAATGCGTGAGATAAAAGGCTGCACGGTAGCACGGCGGATGAACGACTGCTTCAAAGACGGTATATACCAATCACATGTTTTGTGTAGAGATAGTAACATGCCAGCATACACAAGGCAATTCCTCGACGGTCGTATTAGTAGGAGGTTGTGGACATGGACGGTTCCTCTGACGCTATTCATCCAAATGTAGCTAGACCAATCCTCAGCATTGCAATCTGTCAGCTGTAATGGCCTTTATTTTCCCCTTAATCCTATTTTGCTTTCTCTAGGGTTATTTGGACCCTTAATCATACCACCAAAACACTATCATTATACCACCTATTCTCTATTTTATCAGGCGAAGTAATTGGTATAAAACAGTATTAGGAATATTTATTTACTACCTATTTAGGACCTTATAATTATATATATTAGGGTATTATATATTATTATTTATTAATTAGATAATTTAGCCTTAAGTATATTTAACAGTTATAAGCCCGGCTAGTTTTTTAATATATTTAATTAGTTAATTTATTAGTTTTCAGTTTTATTAAGTTTAATTAAATTTAATATATCTTAAATTGTTTTTATTTATTACTAAATTATCCTTTATATTATTTATTATTTACGATTTATTATATTATCTTAATTTACTATTATTATTTCAACCTTCTTTATTCTTATTAAAGCCTTTAATTAATATTAATAATATTTTATAATAAAGTTCAAAATTATATTAATTAAAATCTAAGACTTTGTCGACCCCAAAATATTTAATAAATAAATAAATATTTTATTATTTTATTTTATTTTCGATAATATTTTATACCTCAAAGCAGATAAATAATATAAAGAACTTACTTTGAACAACATTTTATCTTATTTTATTAATTAATATTTTATTTAAAATAAAGATTATTATTATAAAGAGCAAATATTCGAAAATCTTTTTATTAATATTTAAAAATTAGTCTTAGTTAACTTTTATATTTACTTTATTAAATTTTCTATACTTTATTAAACTTTTAAAAGCTTTAAATAATACTTTATTCCCTCCGACGAAGTTCGCTATTATAATATCGATAAATAATATCGAATTTTATATATTAGAAAACCCAAAGGCCAAATAATAAAATATTAGTTCGAAGAATAAAATATCCTTTTTGCTATAACAATTAATATAGGTTATTTAGATTTTCAATATATTATAGCTAGGAATAATTTTATTTAAAATATTTATTTTATAAATTATAAATAATTAACAGTAGTTAAATACGAATTCTAAAAAGTTATTATTAAAGGAGAAATATTATTTACTTTTATAAAGCTTATAAAACAATTCAAATAATTCTGCTATATTAATAATAAATTACCTTTAAATATATTAAATATTCCAGCTTTATCTTTTGTTATATTATATAAAAAGTAATCTTTTTTTATTTCTGAATATTAAATCCCTATCCCCAAATATTTTATTAAAGGTATATATTATTAATATAATAATTACCCTTATTTTAATAAAGCTTTTTAACTAATAAATTAGACCCTTAATTTATTATATATTAAAAAGACTTAAAAAGCTTTTGCAAATCTATTTTTCAAAAATAAAGTTAATATAATTATTGTTTACTTTAATATATTTTTTGCTTAATCGTTAATACGAATATTAATATTATTATTATTAGCTTTTAAAGAGCTTCTAACTAAATAAGTCAAGAAGCTATTATTTCGTTTATTTATAATAATATATATTAAAAAGCTTATATTATTAAAAATAATATTATCAAATCAAATATTAAATTAAATACCATTAAGTTAAATATTAAGCCAGATACTACCAAACCAAATACTATCAATTTATTTTCTAGCAAAATATTATTTATTTATATTAATAAAATAATATTTATATTAATTACCTTATTAAATAGCAATTTAAATATTATATTTATTTATCTTCCTTACTTTACCTTTAAGCAATACTCCGACTTTTAATACTATACTACCAATTTATATATCTAATAATAGTAAAGAAGAGGAGGAGATCTTCGCCTAGGGTATACATATACAAGCAAAAAATTGTTATAAAACTTTATATATAACTTTATTAATAACTTAGTTTAGGATACCAGCCTATATAGTTATCCTGGGAGGGTATATCAGCTATAATAGCCCCTATTTTCCCTTTAATCTTATTTTGCTTTTTTTAGGGTTATTTGGACCCTTAATTATACTACCAAAATACTATTATTATACCACCTATTCTCCACTTTATCAGGCGAAGCAATTGGTATAAAACAGTATTAGGAACACTTATTTGCCACCTACTTAGGACCTCATAATTATGTATATTAGGGTGCTATGCACCATTATTTATCAATCAGACGATTTAGCCCTGAGTGCATCTGACACAATCCCACCATAATCACTGCATCAGATCTTCCGACTCCACCCCAGAACCTCTCCACTTCCTCTTCCAATACCCTTTTCCTCTCTTCACTCAACCTTCCCTACCTCCCTCCAAACCACACCTCCAAAACAACCCCCCCCCACCCCTCCAAAAATGCACCTCGACCCCGCTATCCTCTCCGCCCTCTCCCTCGACCCCCAAAAAACAACCCTCACACCACACGGCGGCTCCGGCTTCACCACCACCGCAAAAATAACCACCACCCTCCCCTCAGGGGCCTCAAAAGCCTACTTCCTAAAAACCTCCCGCACGGCCGCCGCCCTCACCATGTTCGCCGGCGAGCACGCCTCCCTGAACGCGCTGCACACCATCCCCTCGCTCTGCCCCGCTAGCGTCGCCCACGGTGCCTTGACTGATATCCTCGGTGGGGCGTTCTTGGTGACGGACTTCTTGGACACGACAGCCTCTCCCGCTGGTAGCGCGGAGGAGGGGGGAGGGAGCGGGAAGAGTTTAGCACAGAAGCTGGGAGAACTACACACAACCCCCGCGCCGGTGCCGGAGGGGTACGAGAAGCCGATGTTTGGGTTCCCCGTGCCGACGTGCTGCGGGGATACGGAGCAGGAGAATGGGTTCGAGGACAGCTGGGCGCGGTTTTTTGCGCAGAAGCGCTTGCTTGCGGTGTTGAGGCAGAGTGAGCGGAATAATGGCCCTGATGGGGTTTTGAGGCGATTGGTGGAGAAGACGGCGGGGGAGACGGTGGAGAGGTTGATTGGGGA
>JAABUQ010004412.1_pt1 | contig 24041 bp, 22 predicted proteins | sample 5560001 | NCBI WGS metagenome assembly JAABUQ01 (sample SAMN10711888, study PRJNA513371) | rock metagenome | isolation source: Antarctica rocks | place: Antarctica: Victoria Land, Finger Mt nord | collected 2015-12-18
CCGAGGAGGGAGCCGACAACCGTGAGCAAGTCGCTGCCGCCGCCGCGTGTCGCCACGCGGGCCACCGTGTAGCCGGTCTCCTCGTTGGCGTAGGTGATGCGCTCGAGCACAGCCTCCAGAGTCGCCAGCGGCACGCTAGGGTTCATGGTGCTATGGGAAGCGGGGGCGCTCATTGTGTGTCTCCAGGGGCTACTCCGTATTCAATGTTCGAGTTACCAAAGCTACTCACCATACAATCAACGAGCCGGCCTAATACAGCATTACAATTTCGTCTAACAAATCCGCCAATACGTCCTCCGGCGCTTGGTCACGCTCCTTGCGCTGCGTCATCTCAAGCAACTGTGCATTGCTGACAACGATCACACCTATTTTGCGATCGCGGAACACGCGTAGCTGCGCGTCGAGAACGCCTCGGTCGCCTCCCTGGCGGCTCACCACAACGATAAACCGTCCCAGAGCCTCATTGGAGTACTTAGTGACGTCGTGAATGACATCAGCGTTGATCGGATCGCCATAGTTCTTGAAATCGACGATGATGTAATCGGCGCCGAAACGCTCCCCTACATGCCGCCAAAAAGGTGTTGCTTTCCCATTCCGAAACAGCGTGTCGCGCCTCTGCCTCGCATCTCGCGTGCGTAGTTGCCGCCCCATTGGTTTAAGATCAGGCGCAAATAAATACTCCCACATCTCTGTCCCAATCGCTTCATAACGTGAGAAATGCTCGCCTCCCGATGGACAACTAGCTAGTGCGTCTTCGAAATACCCCAGGCGACCTGCGGGCACATCGTCACGCATTGAAATCGGTTCACTGACCGCCGTAAGGCGCTCCACAGCCTCGGCGTATTCCGGGAAGTAGTGTGAGATCGCGTCAAGATGCTTGTTGACCAATACATCAAGGACAGACCGATCCCAGATACGCAGCTTCTCACTCGATCTGGCCACCGCCGTTCCGACGGATGTCAGGTCTTGGGGCGTCAGCAGGCACACGATGTCGGGGTGTGTAGAGGCAGAGTCAAAAGACTTCTCCAGTTCCCGGATCGTACTGACGGAGATACGGCCCTGCGTGAGGTGCTTGAACTGGAATCCCCAGCGCTCCATCCGCCGGAAACCCGCGGGCTCATGGAGGAACACCGCGCCAACAGCGTCGAGTTCGATGTTCGCGTGCCTCTTCATGTTCTCGCTATCTCTATCTACCTCAATGCTCTCCAATCGCAGTAGTTCCGTGCAGATAGCGGTAAAATTGGCGGGACTGAGGATACTCCAGAAGATCTCAAGTGCATCATTAAGCGCTTGCCTCGTTCCATCCTCCGCCGCCGCTGCGGCATCATACCTCTTCGCCGATAGGTCAGCGGTCACAAAGGGCGTCTGCCAACGAGAAGCCACATCGAAGACGTTGACGGTGCCGAGCGGCGGGTCGAAGTCGGCTGGATGCATGATGGTCACGGCTGCTGCGGCGCTGGGCCGGTAGCCGATGATGAATCCCCTGTCCCCGAGGCGCAAGACATGGGTATGGAATGGGTAACGGGCAAACAAGAATGCGCGCGGGGCTACATACGGGAAGAATGTCTCCAGCGTTTGCCGGTAGTGGTCTAGGAAAGTCTCGATGTACCGCTCTAGTTGCGCGTCGGAGACATCGAACAAGGCCGCTCGCGTATCTATCTCATGCCGCAACACCTCGGCTTCACCGGGGGTTACGGTGGACGGTGAGTACACCGTGATGGCGGTCGTCGTGCTCCCTCCTGCATCGACCGTCACGTTGTGTGCAATTGGAGCTAAAGGGGACGGCTCCGCTGTCGGATAATGCTGGTCGAGCAACGCACCATCGCGCGAGAGAAACACCCAGAGGTCGGGCGGAGCCTCTTGGGGTAGGGCATAGGTCAAACGAGCGATTTGGCCGTCATCAATCTGGTCGATCTGGTCTTGCCCAATCTCCATGCTGAACCAGATATCAGGCGACCCCGTGATCTCAAGACGTGCGCCCGCGATGTTATAGCCCTTTAGTGTGACAGCGAGGGAGCTGGGGGATAGATGCATCTGGTCGATCCACGCCTGTGTTTGTGCTACGCGTATAGTGACCGCTTCGTCGCCAAGTTGAATGAGGCTAGATGGCCGTTGCCGCATACCATAGACACGGTCGGCGACGAGCGTATGGAAGTTGGGGAAAGACGGGCAATCGCCATTCCCGACAAACGGCCCGTCAGGCCTAAATATCGGACGCTGGGCCAGTGATAATCTGTACTGAACATAGGGCCAGATAGACGTGGTAGCGCCATAGGTGAGGTGGCTGGACACACGATCAACCATAACGTTCGGCGCATTGGGCGAAACAAAGGGCGGGAACTCGAAGCTGTATTTGTGGCCATCACCCGCCGCCCCACTAACGACACCGCAGCCCTGCGTCAGCCATGCCCCGATTTGCCCGCCCGGCAAGTGCCCTGCCAAAGCAACGACGTGACCATAGGTACAGGTGAACGGTACAGCGGGACGAGCATTGGATGGCTCAGGGCATGCCTCGACAAGCAGCGCGCGCATGCGCCACGCTTCAGCAGTATCATCCTTTCGCAACACGAGCCAAAAGAAGATAGAATCCTGACCCGCCAATTCCTGCGCGATTGCTGTAACAGTTGTGGCGTTGTTGGTCATACGACGGACCCTGCATCAACGGCCGAACTGCAACGCAACCATGTCGAGGATTGCTGCCTCGATCGCATGAAGCAGCACACTGAGGCAGATAGTCTAGCGGCTATACTATCCTTATACATCTCTGTTGTGGCTCCCCTCGGCGTTGCCATAACCCTCGGCCGTGCCCAGCACTATGTAGACCTGAACCTGAGTGATGATGTAACGGTACTGCAACTCGTGGAGCGTTGCTTCCCAGTTCTGGCATACATCATGGCGTGCATCCCCGTTCATGCCTGCTCTAAACCGTGTTAGCACGCAACCATATGATACCTTGCTGGTACAGGACCAGGGATTTTCTTTACAAGTGACATGCTCCGTTTAACATTCAACCGGGCCGCAGTTGGCGTGGGGCACCATGTGATCGCAGCGGCAGGCTCTCACCACTTCAAACACGTCTCTCAGAGACAACATTAGTGTGACAATCGAGCAAGCTGCCCTAAGAAACCTGGGCATCGCTCACCCTATCAGGGTGTAGCCGACCTAACAGGAGGCGTGAAAGGGAGTACCAAAGCTATTGTCGTGATGTGTATGGTGACGATCATGACATGCCTGCATCCGTTCCCAGGTACATGAACGAAAGCGAATGGCCAGATTATGCATTGTGAGCGATTCACACCCCTATTGGAAGCATTGCTCTTATACCCTGTTGCCATGCGACGAGGGGAGGTAGCTGTATTGAGCTACTCCCCTCGCATAGATGTAGACCAGCGCACCATCACGGTCAGGATGCCGTGATAATCCGTTCCGCCCGTATCCGATTAGACGGCGTGCGGCGTGATGACGCAGAGGTACTCCCGCCGACCGACCGTGAGCGGCAGGAAATCCACTACGTCGGCCTCGAACGCGCGCACGGCGTCGAGGCGATACTGATGCCCCGGCACCGCGTCCTGCTCGTGGTCGTCCCCGATCACGCGGAAGAGCGTGATATGGTGGGGGACACCGTTGATCTCACAGCGGCCGATGTACTGGTCGTTGTCGTCATACTCCGGCAGATCGGTGACACGGATATCGAGCGGGAGAGGGGTCCCGACGCGGACGGTCATGATCGCACCTCCTCGCGCGCGTCGTCTGGCGTGGTGTCGTCATCGTCGGGGATGGGGCCGAGTGAGCGCGCCACGTCCGTGAGCAACACCGTCCGGCGGAGGGCGCTGTCTCCGGCAGCATAGACCAGGAGCGCTTCCGGCCGCGCCGCGTCCGTGATGTCGACCACATCGACCAAGTCCCCGTCGGTGAGTTGCACACGCTGCCCCAGAAGGGCCAACAGGCGACGCTCCCGCATCTTCCGATCAAGGGTCGCCTGGCGTGGCTCTAGCCAGGCCGCGACGGTGGCGCCGTCGATGGTGAACCTTTGACCCTGGGGGAGGGGAGCCACGATGTCGCGTTTGAACTCCTGGTGCAGCAGCCAGGCGCCGGTCTCCTGGACCTGGCCGGCGATCGCATGATCGTAGCGGTCGTGCGCCGGGATCGCCGCGGCCTCGCCGAGGTAGTCGGCCAGGACCGAGAGCGCCAGGTCGGCAGCGCCGCTTCCTTCGTAGCCCCACGACATGCCGCTTGGGCTGTAGACGATCATGTGCCGCACCTTGTACGGCTCCTGGCCTTTCTCGTAGACCACGAGGGACACGGGGCCGGTTGCATCGCACTGATCGCTGTAGCCCCTGTAGATTTTCATGTAGATATTTCCTCCTCATCCGTTAGCTCCAACTGCTCTACCGTGAGCGCCCGCACCATATGCTCCGAGCGGAGCGGGCTGCGGGGTGGGGCTAGGGGTAGCGCGTCCTCTTCGGCGTTCTCGATGATCTCGCGGTAGACGCCGCTGGCCGGGTCATAGACGGCATTGTGCGGTACCATGCCATTCTCGGCTTCCTCCGGCGTCCACCAGTTCTCCCCGTGGCGCATGTCTTCACCTCCGACTGCTGTGCTCTATATGTCCGTCACGCGCGCAGATAGGCGCTATCCTTGCGATAGCGCAGGTCGAGCGATTGAGCGCGTGTGAGGCCAACAAACTCGCCCAGCGAAAAGACCAATTCATCGGGGTAGTACGAGAACAACTCTGCGGTTGCCCCGTCACTGAAGATCGCGACGATTGTATGCCGGCAGAACTCTTCCTGTATCTCCGCATGTGCGATTGTCCTCTCCATGCCTGCTCCTCTCCCCCCTGATCCGTGACGTTCTAGCGATAGGTCGCCCACGACTGGAGGGCGAACAGAACGTTCTCAGCCTCGACCATGAGCGGCGAGCCTTCGAGACGCTCGCCCCGGTCGATGGCGGCGAAGACCTCCGGGTGGCCGTCCACGATGACCGCGACGCGCCGCTTGTGGCGGCGCTTAGCCCGCACGCTATACAGCGCGATCATCTCGGCGTAGGTCATCCTTGGTCTCCTCGATCTCCGGGCGTCACCCGCGCGGCGTCCTCCCTCTCCTGTCGCGCCAGCGTGCGCTCTTCTCTGACCAGCCGCGCGAGCGCCGTGTCCGCGTCGACCTGCGCTAGTGTCTGGCCGTTCCACCAGTACCAGTCATGCTCCTGGCCGCTCCCTCGCGCCGCCCGCGCCAGCTCCAGGCACGAGTCTCGCCCCGTGCCGGGAATGAACAGCCATGTCCCCGTGTCGCGCGTGGACCAGGCGAAGACGCGCGGCTGCTTCTGCTCCAGCGACTCGCGGTCATGATAGTAGACGTCTTTGACGTAGCTTGACGGCTGGTGTGTGGCCTCAACAACCGCGACCAGCGCGGGCCACGCGGGATGCTTGCCCTTCTGCTCCAGAGCCGCGCCGAGCAGCCAGTCCAGGCTGTTGGTCTTCTGTGTCGCGATCTCGACCAGCCACGACTCCAGATGGTAGCCCTGGACCGCGTATTGCCTCTGATAGGCCGTGATCCCCTCGTCGATGGCGGCGCGCACGATGGCCGCGATCGCTTCCCGTGTGAGCGCGGCCTGTCGCCGCTCCGCCCGCTCAGTTGTTGCCATCGTCATCGTCACTTCCTTCAACCTCCAGCGTGCCCATCACAGCACTCGTGAAATCGACGTGTGTGTAGTCGTGGCCATGTTCGCACGCTAGAACCGGGCGCCCGTCCCTGTACAGCGTGTCCTGTGTCTCCAGATCGTTCCCTTGCCAGTCCGTCACATCGCCGACCTGATCGACGGACCATCGGCACACGATCGTGTCGATGGTTCCGATCGGCAGGCCGCCGCAGGCGGGGCAGGGGAACATATCCGGTCTCATAGCGATTGCGGCGTGGTGTGTCGTGCTCATCCCCTTCTCCTCTCCATTCCGCGGTCCGCAGGTACCGCTCATGGACAGCTAGCCACCGATACTGCCGGGTCCAGCAGTATCGGTGGCGCATCGTATGGCTCAGGCCGCGCCCTCGTCGTCCATCACCTCGTCGTCGACCAGGTCCCCGTCGTCCTCTTCACCCGTGGCCAGGAGCACATCCTCGGCAGGAGCAGGAGAGGGGACCGCCTGACCAGGCAGATACAGGGCTAGCACTGGATCGGCGGGGGTGCGACCAGGGTCGTAGTCGCGGACCCGCATCGCCTGGGTGAGCAGCAGGGTCTCCAGCGTGTAGCGCACCAGCGCCACGCCGTCGAAGGAGCGCAGTCGCTCGATCATGGCCCGCCCTGGCGTCGATTGCGGAGCGGGGAACCCCGTGAGCGCGTGGCGCTTCATGACCTGCTCCACCGCCGCATGATCGACGTGCGTGGACGTCAGGGTATAGGCGCACAGCACGGCCACGTCGATGGTGTCCACGGCGGGGATCATGTCGATGGCGCGCTCGATGGCGGCCACGTTCGGCGCGTAGGACGCCTGCTGATCCTTATGCCGCTGCCGCGTCTTTCTGCCCTTCTCCGCCGCCGTCTCGACCGGTGGGGCTTGCCAGGTTGGGCTGGCCGTGGGAGCCACGCCGCCGCCTACCGTTGGCGCCGCCTCGGCCTGACGCACGGCCACGGCCGCGTCGTACGTCGCCTTCCCCTTGGCCTTCAGGTCCTCATAGTGGGTCGGCAGGAGGCAGTAGCCCACCCCGTCGTAGTAGCCGGGCCGGTAGGCCGCGAACGGGCACGTCGTGCAGACACGGCGTGTGTCGAAGAAGTGTCCGCCCCAGCGACCCTGACCATCGTTGTAGGCGTGCTGGATGGTGATGACCAGGTCGGGGTGCGCGTGGACGAATCCGCCGAGCGCGGCGCTCCCGCTCATGCCGGCGGCCATCTCCGTAGCCAGGGCCACGATCAGGGCGGGGAAGCCTTTGTTATCCTTGCCGCCATGCGTGTAGTCATGGAGGTCCTGCGCCTGCTGGAGCGTCATGGTCGCCGAGTGGCGGTAGAGGGTCTGGACCTCTTCCGGCAGGTCGCACAGCTTGAGTCGCTCCTTGACCCACTCCTCACGGCGCCCCAGACGCTTGGCGATCGTCTTGATACTCGTCCCCTGCTGTCGCAGGGCGGCGAGCCCACGCGCCTGGTCCATGGGGTGAAGGTCGCGCCGCTGGAGGTTCTCGACCACGGTAGCAGCACCGGCGTCCTCCCCCGCCATATCGTCGTCGACCAGGACGGCGATCTCCGTCCACTTGAGGATGTCGCGCACGGCGCGCAGGCGGCGCTCGCCGAAGACGAGCACCCAGGGCGGGCTTCCAGCAGCGTTAGGCCGCACTTTGGGCGGCTGTTGCAACCCCAGTTCTCGGATCGACGCGGCCAGTTCGTCGAGCGAGACCTTGTCCTCCTTGTCCTTGCGGTCGAACAGGCGCGTGTTGTCCGGCGAGGGCGCGATCTCGGTGATCGGGACGGTGTGTAGCCTTGTCATGGTGGCGTTCTCCTTCTTTTTCGTCGTCGCGCTGTAGTTCAGCGCGGATGTCCGTGACCAGATGAGCGAGCGCCCTATCCGTCGTCACTCTGTGGCTGATGGCCTCGATGCCGTGCAAGATGGTCGAGTGGTCCCTGTGCCCGAGCAGGTCCGCGATGCGCTGGGCGCTGAACGGACTGTCCTGCTCCGGCATCGGCCACCTGAGGTCGCTCCGCATCAGATACATGCAGAGCTGGCGGGCCTGGTTGACCAAGGCCGTCCGGTCGCGGGCGCAGAGTCGCCGCACGCTCAGGCTGTACTCGCGGGCAACCACGCACCTGATGCGCCGCGCCTCGGCCATCTGTTGTCGTCGCAGGCGCTCCAGCGCCTGCTCTTGGTCGGGTGTGAGGGGTGCCATACGCTATCTCCTCGTCTCAGTATTCGCTCGGCAGCAACACGGTTGTTTCCGTCCTGCCGGTTTCCGTGATGATCCACACCGTCTCCGTCGCGGTCACGCGGTATGCGCTGAGCAGCCGGGAGCCGGTCAGGAGCGCGTGGTCGTTGTGGGCGCGGTCGTGGCCGTCCATGTCGCCCCAGTCGCCCATCAGGTGTCGGACGATGAGCGCCGCGACATCGATGCCCTGGCGCTCGATCTGGTCCATAACGCCCTCGGTGATGTAGAGATCACCGAGGGGAAAGCGCCACGCCCGACGCGGCGGGTCCCAGAGTACTCCCATGTCGTCCCCCTATCCGTCTTTATGGTGGTGGAGGGAGGCGCCGCGCCTCCCTCCACGCGCGTCCTCTCGTCGGGAAGGGTGAGCCGTGCTCACCCCTCCCACCTGACGCGAGAGCTACGCCGCCGTCTCCGTCGCCGCGTTACCCAGGCGCTCGACCGCGCTCAAGAGTGTCTTGACCCCCACCTGGATGGCCTCCGCGTTGGCTTTGATGACGTTCCGCGTCACGCGGTACAACGCGAGGTACGTCGGGGCGTTGGGCGTCGGCAATCCGAGCGCCTGCGACACGACATAGCTCACGGCCTCGGCCTGGCATTCGACCTCCTGGAGGCTGAAGCGCGCCCGCGTGACCCGTGGGTGGCACACCTCGTGGGCCATTTCGTGGATAAGGGCCTGCGCGCGGTTGCCCACGGCGGCCTGTGCATTGAGTTCGATGCAGCCTTGTCCGTTCGAGCGGCCTTCCACCGTCGGCGGCAAGTCGTCGCGGAGGATGACGGTTACCTTGAGCGCCGTACATGTCCGCACCAGCAGGCCGTACAGGTCGTCGTAGTCACCGGTGAGGGTGACCCACGGCGCGTCGAGGGGCTCGGCATCGGGGCGCGCCGCCTCGACCTGATCGCGGTCGTAGACGATGCAGTCGTCGAAGCCGAGCAGGATGTCGCGCGTTTCGCCCGTCGTTTCGTCCTCGATCGTCTTCGTGGCGGGGCGCTTGATCCAGATCCCGTGGCGTATCTCCTCCGCTTTGACGCGGTAGCCGAGCGGCTCCCAGAGGGTGGTGCGCCCGCCCACACGGGTCGCCTGGGGACGCTGCACGAAGATCAACATGCTGTTCCGCGTGCTGTAGTGCCAGAACCGGGACATGGTGCGCAGGTACGCGGCGAAGGCCTCGTTGAGCGTGGCTTGGTCGGTCTCGGCGCCGAGTTGGCCAAGCCAGTTGTTGATCAGCTCCTTTGTCAGGGGTTTTGGCGTCATCGCCGCACCTCATCCCTGTCGTCGCACTCGGCCAGCATTTCCATGCGATAGCCGCACCGGTAGACGATCACATGCGTGAGCAGGTCGTCCAGGGTGTCCAGGAGCGCCTCTCCGGCTAGATCGAGCGAGGTGGTCAGCTCGATCATGCCGGGTGAGTCGGCCGGGTTGAATGTGACGCTGACGGTGATATCTCCCTGACTGTTCGCGCCCTCGGGGGCTATACTGGGGGTAGCGACGATGGTCAGTGCTGGCATAGGACTCTCCTCTCGTGGTCTATCAACCGGGGTGGGCAGTGTCAGCTGTCCGCCCCCGTTTTGTCCCTCAATCCTCGCGCTCGACGCTGGTTCTCCGTCCAGTCGCACCAGAGGCAGGATGTCGATCGCGGCCGGTATGGCGTCCCGCACGATGACGAGCGTCGTGGACGTCGTCTGTACGGTGCGCCGCTTGACGGGCGCGTCCTCCACGGCGATCACCCGACGACCTCCGGCACGATGGCCATACCGTCCGGCCGCCCAACCTCGTGCAGGCCGCGCTTCCTGGCCTCGACCTGCAAGGCGCGTTGGCGCTGCGTCTGCCGCCTGCGCTCGAAGCGATACCAGTAATGGATGGCTCGCGTGAAATCTTTGTGCCAGCAGGGCGTCGCGAACTGCCCTGCCTCACAGGTGCATGCCCACTGGTCGTCCGGGCCATCCTCTGTGACCGTCACTGTATGCAGGCGTCCCGTGCGGGTGGCGCTCTCCACCTCATAGGCCGCCTCTCTGCTCACGACCGTGCCCTGTATCTGTCTGATCCCCGGATCGGGGTCTTGGTGTGTCGGTGCTGTCATGTCTCTGGCTCCTGACTCACGATGGGACGCACCGAGCCGGACGTCCCGTTTAGACCGCCTCTATGCGTGACCTGATAGAGCCCTCCTCTACCTGTCGCGTGGTCGTGACGTTATCACTCATCCTCTCCTTTCTCCCGTGGTAACGGCTCACCACGGGCTGCCATTCCGCGTGCGCGTCCCGACTATCCCGGCCATGGGTGATGGGCCAACACGGCCGTGAGATGCGGGCGCGGGGCCGGTCTTCACGCGCTCGGCGAGCGGTGGAGACCGCGCCGCCTCGGTGTGGTAGGACATTGATCTCCCTCCTCGGCGGTCCCTGTCAAACTGACCAGAGTTAGTGCCCGTCCCAGCCCAGCCCGCGCTCACGCAGGCTCGTGTACGTGTCCCCGCCGACCACGAGGTGATCGAGAACGCCGATGTCCAGGAGCCGTCCGGCCTGGACAATCTCGCGGGTGATGGCCACGTCCTCGGGCGACGGAGTCGGATCGTCGCTGGGATGATTGTGGGCGAGGATGAGCGACGTGGCGTTGTGACGTACGGCCTCGCGGAAGATTTCGGCGACGCGGATGTGGCACGCGGACACGGTGCCGGTGTAGAGCGTGACGGTCGTGATGAGCCGTTTCTTGGTGTTGAGCAACAGCACGCGCATCTGCTCCGATTCCAGGAGGCGCATCTCGGCCACGAGGAGCCGCGCCGCGTCCGCCGCGTTGGTCACCCGTGGCCGCGCCTGAGGGCGTTCGGTCACCACCGCGTCCGCGAGGGTGAGCGCGGCCATCAAGCGGGCGGCGCGGAGCGGGGTGAGGCCGCTCTGGCGCAACGCCTCGGGGCCGGCCCGGCGCAGCCCGGCGAGCGCCCCATAGTCCTCGAGGAGGGCCGCCGCCGCGGAGAGGGGCAGGCCCAGCACGCGCGCCAGCGCGTCCGCAGCCAGGGGGCTAGCCGATGAGGTACCCTCGTCGGCGCCTTCAGTGTTGTGGTCATCGTGCGTCCAGGTCACATGTCGTTCGTCATCGATCATCGACATTGCCGTCTTCCTCCTTGTCCATGACGAGGGGGCCTCGGGACACCGTCTAAGGGGCGGCGTCCCGGTGCGGTAGAGGTTAGAGCCCCTCGATGCGTCGTTCCCGCTGTGCCGAGAAGCGCAGCTTCTCGCTCTCGATCTGTGTGCGCCACGCCGCGTTCATCGCCGCCGCAATGGCGGTGGCCCCGGCCTCGGTGGCGTGCCAGCGGCGCGTCCAGCGTTGGGTCTGGGTATCCGAAACCCGCCAGAGTCCGTGACCCGCGTGGAAGAGGACGGTGTAGCGGTCGCGCTCGCCCAGATAGGATGTCCCCGTACGTTCACGCGGCCGTGTGGCGGGACGCGGTGGCCGGGCCGCGGGATGCGCGGCGAGGTAGGCGATGACGGTGCGATCGGCGCAGATCCGGCAGAAGGTCTTGCCGCTCCTGGAGCGGCGCGTGAAGAGATCACCGATCGGGGTGGCGCAGACGATACAGCGCGTGACCGGACGGCCACTGGTCGCGGCCACGGCCGCGCGTGTCGTGTCGTCGCCTGGGTCGGTTGCGCCCAGTGACAGGGATGCGCGTCGGGGTGTGGCGTGGTCGCGGTTAGCGCGGGTCGGCGCGTCGTCAAGGTCGGTCAGTAGGCAACTCGTACCTGGTAGGGTGCTCATAGGATTCCTCCATCCTGGTCTTCTCGTCCGTGGCGTCCCGTCGTCCGCCACTGTCGACTCCACGGAACGCCCCACGGCCTGGTGCAACACAGTGCCGACACGGAGTGGCGGGTCTTGGGGGTGTTGCTCCTGGCCAGGGGGGTGGGCTACGGTGACGGCATGGCGAGAGACGGGACGCCTGGCGAGGACGGGGATAGGGGGGTGAGCATGTGCTAGGGAGAGCGGCCGTCGCCACGAACGGGCTGGAGCTGCCGCAGGGGCGTGTCACCTGGGGGTGTCGGGCGTGTTCATAGGTTCCACGGTGGGCAAGCGTGGTGGCCGCTGATCCGGCCACGTCGAGCGGTGTGCTCCGGGGCGTCTCCCCGGTCACATGACGCGCGGCTCCTGAAGGGACATTAGCCCGTCCTGTGGGCAATGGGGTGACCATATCCCTGCTATGATGAGCGTGGATACGCCATCGGCGACCATAGGCTATGGAGACGGTGAGAGGAGGAATACCCGCATGGACATCGTCCGCTTACACGACCGCGCTCTGGACGAGACCGCCCGGCTCGTCAGCGGTGTGCGACCCGACCAGTTCGACCTGCCCACGCCCTGCTCCGAGTGGGACGTGCGGGCGCTCCTGACCCACCTCGTCGGCGGCAATAGGCGGTACGCCGGCATGACGCGAGGGGAGCCGATGCGGCGTGGGCCAGCGCAGGGGGGAGGGCCAGCCCCCGACCTGCTCGGCGACGATCCGGCGGGTGCGTATCGCCGCTCGGCTGCGGATCTGAGGGCGGCGTGGCAGGACCCGGCGCTGCTCGATCGGTCGTTTGAGCTCCCCATCGGCGTTCTGCCTGGGCGTGCGGCGCTCACTCTCCACCTGGTGGAAACGGTGACCCACGCCTGGGACCTGGGCAAGGCCACGGGGCAGCACCCCGCGTTCGATCCCGATGTCGTGCGGGCGGCCATGCACTTCACTCAGTCCGGCGCGCCCAGCGACCGTCCGCCTGGAGCCGCTTTCGCCCCGCCGGTTCCGGTGGCGGACGACCTCCCCGAGATCGACCGTCTCGCCGCGTTCCTGGGACGCACGCCGTAAGGGGACGCGGCACGAACCCGGGCGTCAGATGACTGGATGGTGTGCTAGTCGTCGATCACCTGTTGCACGACAGCGCGCCACGCCACAGTATCGAGCCGGAGCGACTTCAACTGGCCGCCGCGCCGTGTGGCCATGCGCCGCGCCTCGGCGAGGGCCTCGGTCATATGGCTCTTGTCGGGGAACGCGTCGAGGGTGACGACGATCGATTCACGCGCTTGATCGTCGCGGTCGATGTCGATGCGATAATGGATCGGGATCGGCGCGTGCTTGGCCATGAGCATGTCGCGTATCCGCCGCTTCTCGCCGATGAGGGCCGCGTTCTTCGCCATGAGTTTGCGCACCGCGGCCCCCTGCAGCGCGGTTTCCCGCTGCTGCTGGGCCACCAGCAGTTCGGCCTGCTCCGTGCGGTGCTGAGCGTGACCAAGTTGCACCTCCAGGTCGTGGATGCGCCCTGTCAGGCGTTGCCCCTCGGCCTGGAACACGCGGCGCGCGTGCTCACCCTCCGCGATCAGGCGGCGCAAGGACGTGATGGTCGTGTGGGTCGCCTCGCCCTCGGTCGCCACGGGCACCAGGCGCTCGCCCACCAGGGCCTTCTCCAACCGGTAGAACCGCGGCGGCGCCTCCTCGGCCGACGGATGCGCGGATGGCGGCGTGTCCGGGAGCGTCATCGCAGGTAATGCCGCACCGTGATGTCGCTGCGCTCGTGCCCGAGGGCGCGGCTCACATAGAGGGCGCGCTCCCGGTCGATGACGCCCCGTGGCAGTCTCCCCTCGCCCGACGGGAGGGCGCGTCGCCCACCCTCACAATAGAGGCCCTGCGCGTAGAGGCGGCGGTAGGCGTGGATGTCGAGCCGTGCTGGCACCCGCTCGACGAGGCTTTCGTCCGGCGGACGGTCCGCCACGACTCGGACGACGCACTCCTCAAGCGCCGGGATCACCGGAGCCTGGCGTCGCTTACCGCCTTTGCCATTGCGGATATCCACCACGAGGCCGCCGTCCAGGTCGGCCTGGATATCGCCCACGACGAGGGCTTCTAACTCACGCCTGCGCACGCCAGTCGCGCAACAAAACTGAATGATGGCGATATATCGCTCCAGAGCGATAGCGTCGTCCATGGCGACAGCGTGGCGGCTCCGCGTGATCGCCGCCCGCCGCCGTCGCGGCAGGGCGACCGTTGCCCCAAGCGCGCGCACGCGTGCCTCCCTTTCCTCCTCGGGGTAGGCCGGCCGGTAAAACATGCGCAGCGCCGCGCGTGTCGTCGTGAGCGTGTAGGCGCTATCACCAGCGTCACGGCGCGTCTCCAGGTACAGCGCGACCAAACGTTCGGCCGCCTGGTCGAGGTCGGTCAGCCGGTCGATGCCGTGCGTGTCACGCGCCCAGTGGGCATAGCGCAGCGCCACCGCCTTATACGTTTCCAATGTCTTGTCCGCGTGGATGCGTCCCGTCGAGACAGCCAGTGGGAGCAACGTGATCCCCTGCGCCTCGGCGGTCGCGCGTACCCTTCGTTTTTCCTTATGCCGGGACACGCCGATGGCTTTGAGTTCATCGAAGCGCGCACACACCTCATAGATCAGGCTGGGTCGTCGGCTGCTCATCCCACTCTCCCGTTGTTAAACACGCCCGAGCCACAGTAGTTGACGACGGCCTCATGGGGCAATCGCGCGGCCCATGCTCGTGCCGCTGGTGGCCCTCCCGATCGCATCACCTGGCAGGCTCGCGCCGTGGATCGAGAGCTGTCTCGTCTGGGGTACGACGCGCGTGGGACCTGGCACAGCCCATCCACATGCATCGCCGAGACGTGCCCAACCGGTGATCGTCGTGGCACAGCCCGATCACCGAGTGTTCGCTGTTTAGCCTACGAAGCCTAAACAGCGAAATCCCCTGCGCTCGCGCACCGCATAGGAATGTGGCAGGCGCAACGCAACATACAACTAATAGAACATATATTCTACTATTTGGGGCTGTTTGTCAAGAGGATATGCGCAGCGAATCTCATTTTGCTAAGGACGCGGTTTCATGGTGGAGATCATGTCAGGCTTGAGAAGACAGGCAATGTAAGTGATGGCATTGAAGTGTTAGGCTGTGCCAGTTTAGTGTGTATTGTGAACAAGCGTGAAAAATGAGCTAGGTCAGGCTCATGGCATAGGATGGCGTCTAGAGGGTGTGAACAAGCGAGCTTGCTCTTTCAAATGATCGCCAATCGCTATGAGAAACGTTAACCACTCACGCTCACGAGCAACAAAGCCTTCGGCGAGCGGGGTCAGGTCTTTGGGGGAGAAGCCGTCCTCACTAGCGCTGCTCTCGCCCGGATCTTACACCAAGCCAGTGCCATCCATATTCGTGGCGACAGCTACCGTCTCAAGATCTGTCGGCTGGAAGGTATCGATGCGTCGGACCCTATGCCTCTGACGTCTCCATGACCCTCTCCTCCGGTGGCTCAGTTTTTACGCTTGAAACTGGCTCACTCGTCGCGCTTCTTGATATGAATCGACTAAAATCGAGTTAGATCAACAGTGTCAGCAGAAGCTACTAAGGCTCCGACTGCATCTCCCAATTCCTGTGCAAATTCGATCAAGCTACTAGCTTCCCTATCCGGCAGCGACAGCACAAGGTCTTGACCTTGCTGGTGGATCACGCGAATGTCAGACTCAATTATCCACCGGGATTGATCCCAATGACCCTCAATCCACCAGCAAAGGGCACGACCACTTATAAGTTCCGCATCAACGTATCCTTCAAGTCCAACATTCGATGCAAAGCGGCGGCACGCGAGATTCTGCTTGACTTGCCTAACGTGGTGGTTTTCGCGTAAAGTCGCCGCTAATGCACGTAATCTCTCGTCCGCATCCAGGATGGCTTCCAGAAGCTGGACTCCACTCGGTTCTACCGCCATCGCTACTACCTCACTTCGGACACTTGCCCCTGACGTTAGTGTCGTTGACCGCCTGTTGAAGCTCCTCTGGCGTCACGTTCTGCACGGAAACGTGCCCTGGAGGCTCGTTATCATATATTACCGAACCCGGAGGAAGCTTAGAGGTATCAATTCCAAAGTACGGCTCCCCAGGTCGAAACACTGGCCGTTGACCCTCTTGTAAGGGGTAGGGATTGGAAAGGGAATCTCGAAATGACAGCATGCCTTCATCTTGTGGTCTTGAGGTCAAGTTCGATGGGTTAGGCCTGCCTTCCCGGTAGATTATGCTTGGAGAATCTTGTCCATTGGTTGGATAATCGTTCGGCAGTCCTGGACCCGGCGGTAACGAGCCATCGCTTCCAGTCGTGCCTTGTCCACATCCACAACCTTCATCTGAAGGCGGTTGACTGGAACTCTGTGTCGTGGCTAATGGCGGCTGAGCAGCCGCAGTGGGGATTGCTTGGGCTGGAGCCGTAGATGAGCCGTGACCTGCAACGGGGCCTGGAACGGCGGGGACCGGCGTAGACTGTGCCGGAAATGCGGGGACAGAAGGAGGAGCGTTGTCAGGAGATGGGTGTTGGCTCAACCATCCAGCGACGCCATGGAGAGCGATAGCTCCGACGCCAACGACCGCCGCCGCAGCGCATGTACCGCCGCCAATAACCACATCGCCTGGTCCCGTCGTGGCTCCCACTGCTACTGCACTAACACAGACAGCTCCAGCTGCTGCTGTAACACCTGCCGGGTATGGATCGTAGAGTCCCCACCAGTCCACATAGGTAAGGGGATTATCGCCAACGTAGGCATATGGGTGCCCCGTGATGCTCACCAACGGATCACGTGTCAAGAATTGGGAGGTCGCGGGGTCGTAGTACCGCGCCCGCAGGTACTGGAACTCCGTCTCGGCATCCGTGTACTGCCCCGCAAAGCCAAAGGGAGTGGTGATCCTCCCCGTCCGGTTCTTGAGGTTGCCGTACGAATCGTACGTCTGGCTCCCGACGAGTGCTCCGCTACTATCCAAGACGCCGCGCGTACTGCCGAGTTGGTCGTGCAGGAGGTACTGCACCGTCGTCCCGCTCATCGCTTCCAGCGGCAGCCCATCTGGTCCGGTGACGTACGTCATCGACTCATCATGCACGAGCAGCGGCAATCTCTCGGCGGTATCCCACACCTCCTGCGTCGTGGCCCCGCTCACGGTCTTACTCTGGCGCAGGCCGTCGCCGTCGTAGCTGTAGCTCGCGGTGGTCATCCCGACCGTCGCTGAGATGAGTCGGTTGGCCTGATCGTAGGCGTAGGAGCTGCTTGTCCCGCTACCCGTGACGGACTCGCTCGTCCGGTCGCCGTCCGGGTTATAGCCGTAGGTGGAGATCGTCGGCGTAGAGCTGCTGACCCGCAGTTGGGTCAACTCGCCCGCGACATCGTAGGTCTCTCCGCTCGTCGCGTTCGTCGCCCCATTGACAGTTCCGGTAATCTGATAGGCGCTGTCAAGGCTATAGCCAAGCGTGGTCGTGACCGTCCCGGTCGTCTGCTGATCCGCCACAAGCTGGTTGAGCGGGCTATAGCGGTAGGTGTGGTTCAACCCGCTCACGGGATCACTGCTGCTGATGACCTGCCCATTGTTGTCCCGGCTATAGCCAAACGCCCAATTCAGGCCACCTGGCTGCTGGTCTGTGATGCTCGTCACGTGATCGGCGTCGTTGTAGCCGATCGTGCTCGTGAGCGGCGCGGTCGTGGGATAGACCTCGCTCGTGAGCCGGTTGCCCGGATCGTAGCCGAACTGGAATGTGTGGCCGAAGGGGTCGGTCAGCGCCGTCCAGCGGTTGGCCGCGTCGTACGTGCGCGTGATGACGGAGCTGTCCGGGTAGATGATGTGCGTCAGGTTTCCGTCCGGGTCGTAGCGGTAGCCGAGTGTCCGGCCCGCCCCGTTGGTGACCGTGATAGGCTGGTCAAGCAGGTCGTAGCTATACGCGGTCGTCCCGGTCCCGTCGGTCATCGACTGACGCTGGCCGCTCTTATAGTAGGTGAACTGAACATTGGGTGTCAACGCGTCGCCATAGGTGATGGTGATCGGTTCGCTGTCCGCGTCGTACCCATAGCGCGTGGTCCGCCCCATGGGATCGATGAGGGCCGTGCGATTCCCGATGAGATCGTACGTGTACACCGTCGTTTCGGCGAGGGGGTTGGTCGTGGTCACAACCTGGTTGACGGCGTCGTAGCCGTAGCTCGTCTGACGGCCGAGGCCGTCCGTCTGTGTGATGACGTTACCATCCGCGTCGTACCCCGTGCCGAGGACCGACCCGTCGGCCTGCGTCACGCTCGTCCGCTCGTGGGCAGCGTCGTACCCGTAGACCGTCGTGTGCGAGAGGGCATCGGTCGCCGTGATGAGGTCGCCCGCGAGGTTGTAGGCGTCGAGCGTGCTGTGGCCGAGCGCATCGGTGGCTGTAATGACGCGATCCATGGCGTCGTAGCCGTCGATCATGGTGTGGTTATTGGCGTCGGTGGTCGTGGTGGTGTTGGCCACGGCGTCGTAGCGGTAGACGGTCGTGTGGCCCAGCGCATCAGTCATGGTGACGCGACGGTCGAGCACGTCATAGCCGTAGCGGGTGGTGTGGCCGAGTGGATCGATGGACGCCGTCACATTGCCGTCAGCGTCGTACTCCGTGTGCGTCTGTGAGCCGTCGGGGCGCGTCACCAGCACGGGCCGATTCGCCGCGTCGTACGCTGTCACAACGTCGCGTCTCAGCGGATCGGTCGTGGTGATCACATTCCCCGCGAGGTCGTAGCCCGTCATAGTTGTCCGCTGCAGAGGGTCGGTCACGCCGACACGCCGATGGAGTGAATCATAGCTATAGTGCGTCGGGTTGCCGAGCGCATCGGTGGTCGTGATGACCTGACCGTCGAGGTCATAGCCGGTCCGAGAGACGCCGCCATCTGCCCGCGTAATGCTCGTGCGCTCGTTGGCGGCATCGTACCCGTAGATGGTGCTGTGGCCGAGCGCGTCGGTGCTGGTGATCACATGACCCGCTAAATCGTAGCCGGTGAGCGTGGTCCGACCGAGCGGGTCGGTCATCGAGATCGGGCGGTTGAGGGCATCGTAGTCGTACGTCGTGCTGCGGGCGAGCGCGTCGGTCGTCGTCATCACATTGCCGGCAGAATCGTAGCCCGTCCTGGCGATGCCGCCATCTGGTCGCGTCACGCTGGTCCGCTCGTTATCCGCGTCGTAGCCGTTGATCGTCTGCCGTCCGAGGGCGTCCGTCGTCGTGATGAGGTTCTGGTTGAGATCGTACTGATAGGTCGTGACGTCCCCCAGGGCGTCGGTGATCGCCGTCGTCTCACCAAAGGCGTTGTAGGTCATTGTCGAGGTATAGCTGATGGGGTTCGCCCCGGGGACGTTACCCAGTGGCCGGACCATCGCCGTTTTGCGTCCGATGAGATCGTACTGATACGTCGTGGTATTGCCGCGGGGATCGCTCGTGCGCACAAGGTTCCCCGCGCCATCGTACGCGTAGCGCGATGTCTGCCCATTGGCGTCAGTCCGCGCAATAATGTCGCCTGGATGTGCGGGATCGTAGGTCAGACACACCGTGGCGGTCATGGTCAATGGACCCGCGTCCGCACAGGGGATCGACGATGGAGAGGTGCGGGTCGCAGTGGACGTCGGGGTGTCGGTCGCCGTTTCCGTTGGTGCTGATGTCGCGCTACTCGTCGCGGTCGGTGAGGTCATCGCACTGCTCGTGCTTGTCGGCGACGCGGTTGGTGTCGTCGGCGTGCCCGTTGGCGCGGACGAGTTTGTCGCGGTTGGAGAGGTGGTCGCTGTCGCCGTGCCCGCGTTCAGTGTCGCGGTCGTCGCCGTGTTCGTCGGCGTGCTCGTGGCCGGGATCATCGTCGCCGTGGGGGTCGCACTCGGCATGGCGGCCATCGTGCTCGTCGGGGGGATGGGCGGCGCCGTCGGGGTCGCTGTCGGCGTCGGGGTCGCGGTGGCCGCTACCGACGGGGAGGGTGGCGCGGGGATGACCGTCGCGGTCGGCGGCATGATGGCCGGCGAGGGCGTCGACGTGTGACGCGGCGCAGTCGTCGGTGTGGAGGTTGGGATGTGCATCGCCACCCGCGTGGCGGTGGCGGCCGACGGGGTGGGCGTCTGGCGCGGTGGAGTGCTCCTAACCTGGGTGATCGCGACGCGATCGGCGACCACGTCGATATTCGCGCTCTTCTTGGTCTTTCGCCCTGTCACATGGACTGTGAGTACGTGGATGGTGTCAGCGAGGTGGACATACTGGTGGTCCAGCACGTTGCCCGTCCGGCGCGCACTGTAGAGGTCGATGAGCGCGCGGCTATGACCGTCGAGGGTCACCTCCTCAATGCCGTTGGTCGGGCCATGCACCGAGTAGAGCGCGATGCTCGTGCCCCGGAACCTGAGCGCGTAGTAGGCGCCTACTCGGCGGCTGAAGGAACTCGACCGATCGTACATGCCGATCCTGCCGCCATCGCGGCAAGGGGTACAGTGCTCCCACACGCCGACGTAGCGGAAGCGGTTGAGCCCGTTCCCCTGAGCACTGTCGTCGATGCTGAAGATGGTAACACGACGGGCATTCCCGGCCGATGGCCGGGCAGGCCGACGCGGCGTAGCCGTCGGGCAATGCGTGCGAGACGTGGAGCAGGATGGGGCGCCACGCGTGCCACCCGCCTTCCTCGACGCTGGGCGCGCGCGCGTGGGCACACTCGTGGGCGTTCGTGCGCCCCGAGAGGCCGGGTCGTCGAACACGTCTACGACGACTTGTTCTCGCGGTACCAAGCGGCCCCCAAGGGCGTTGTCTCCCACCGATCGGATGTGTTCCCCTGTCACACCTATCGCCGAGTCACAGTGCCCCATGCATATAGGTAACTCGTGGACGCTGGTGGTACACGGTGGTGCAGCGTCGGCGGCTCGACAGGCCAAGGCAACCATCGAGAGTGAGAGCGAGTGGTCCTTTCGGACGACATCGGCGAACGCCGCGACCAGCGCCGACTGCGGGGTCGGGGTGGGCGACCCGTTGTCCGCGTTAGCGGCCGTGCTGGTCGGCGCATCGGTACTGGCGCTCGTCGCGGTTGGGCTTGCGGTTGCCGCGATGGTTGGGCTCGCGGTCGCCGCGCTTGTCGCGGTGGCGGACGGAACGGCTGTCGCCACGAGGGGCCGCGACGTGCTCAGGAGATTTCTATGCGCGTCGTAGGTCATACGAGTCACGACGCCCAAGGGGTCCGTGATCGCCGTCGTATCGTTGAGCGCGTCGTACGCGTAGCTCGTGGTGCGACTCAGAGCATCGGTGTGACTGAGCAGGTTGCCGTTCGCATCCCAGGTGTTATGCGTGGTGTGTCCGTTAGGGTCTGTTTCAGATGCGACACCGAGAGTGCCAGGGTCGTAGGTATAGGTCCATGTCGCGGCCTGGGGTGTGCCGTAGCCCTTCGTGCGCGAGAGTAGGAGATTGCTCTGGAACAGTTCGACCGTCACGTTGCCCTTGCCGTCCGTGATCGTGGTTTGTTGCGCGCCTATGGCGTCGAGAGTGTAGGTGAAGCTTATCGTGCGGCCCATGGCATCGGTCTGCGCGGTGACGCGCCCTGCGCTGTCGTAGGTGTTCGTCACGGTGCCGCCCCGTGGGTCGGTCATGCGCGTCAGCAGATGGGTGTCGGGGGCATAGGTGAAGTGGGTCACGCCGCTGCCCACGTCCGCGGCCTCGGTGAGGTCACCGTCCGTGTTATAGGTGAAGGCGACCATGCGTCCGATAGGATCGGCGATCCCGCTGATGTGGCGACCGCTATACGTGAGGGTGAGGCTGCGCCCAGCTGGGTCGGTGATGGTGGACAGCCGGCCGTTCGTGTAGCCCAGCGTAGTCGTGTAGCCATTGCGATCGGTCTGGGAGAGGAGTTGCCCGACAGTCGTGGTTGTTGGTGTGCTGAAGGTGTCGTGCGTTTGGTCGCGGCGCGCGAAGGTGAGCGTGCCGTCGCCATTGTTCACGAGCGTCGCCAGGACACGGCTGGGAGGCTGATACGTCGTTCCCGAGAGGGCGAAGGTCACGTCCGTGCCGCCTTCCTCGGTGACCGTGACCGTGCTTGAGGCGTCGGTCGTGAGGTGCATGTCGTAGGAATCGGTCCACCCATGCCCGAGGGGTCCGTCCTGCGCGGCTAAAAGCGCCTTGTACGTGCGCACGAAGCGCAGGGGCAGGCCGCGTCCAGGGATAGAGACATCGGTGAAGCTGTGCGTGAATTCGCCGGTCGCGCAATCCACCGGCTTGCCCGCGCATGGCGGTCGATACAACTCGCTCTCGCTGCCGAGCTCGCTCGCCAACGACCCTGCGAGGCTGAGCGGCAAGAGAGGGTCTTGCAGGCTCGTGCCCATAGTCAGGCCAAGTTCACCGTTACCGTTCTCGTAGAGGATCGCCTCCATAGGATAGATGCCGGGCGCCGGAAAATCGACGGTGATCGACGTGCCACCATAGCCTCCCGAGCCGCCGACATAGGGGTAGCCCGTGGACGGTCCTGTGACCCCTGGGTTCGTCGGCGTTGGCTGTTGGCCCGCCCTATTGGGGCCAATGTAGAGTGCGAAGTTGTCGTCATGGTAGAAGGCGAAGGTGTATGAGCCGGCGGCCCTCACGATCAGACCGGAGATAAAATCGGCGCTGAACTCGCCTTCTGTCCCGGGGAGGGTCTGTGCACGGCAGACACTACCTGGTAGCGGGATGACATCCACCATAGGCCTGCTGTAGCTGCCGGCGCTGAGGGCAGGATCACCGGGGCTGTTTCGAGTACAGTACCTCGCCTGGACGCCGCCGCCCAGCGGGTTGAAATCGATGACCGGGAACTGCCCCATGTCCGCTCCGTTTACCTTGACGGAGACGGGAAGGATACTCACGACCGGAGCAGAGGGCTCACTGTGTGTAGAAAGTGACCGCGCGTGCGCCGTCGGTGGGTCAAGGCTCACGCGCGGTGGTCGTGCATCTAGCCTCAACGCCTGGGCAGAGTGAGCAGGCAGTGCTCGTGCTTGGGGAGCGATAGCGGTAGCAGTCGCCCCTGATGTGGCTACCGTCCTTGGGACAACGCCCAACACGAATGACAGTGCCAGGAGCAGCCTATAACCCCGAATGCGCACGCGCATCATCATCTTCCCCTCGCTATTCAGGTTTGGGCACGCCATCATCGAGCCACGTCTTATTGTTCAAGATGTTGGCTTCATTAGAACGACCAGGTGCATAAGAAAGGCATGAGCGTGCCTAAGCGTATCGGTGCGAGCTACGGTGTGTTAATCAACGCTGGTGGAAAATCGAGCCATGGCAGACCCGTCGTGTTTCTCCTGCGTCATACGCTTTCCGTTCCCGTTAGCCTCTGACGCTACTGGCTGCGAGAACACGCTGTGGCATGTGCCAACCAGCGTAGCGATGCAATGAAAGCTCTGTGCGGATGACAACGCCCATGACCTTAGCAGCTAGCGTATCAAATCGCGGTTAAGATGTGGTTAAGATTGGTCGGAATGAGGTTAAGATCGGTTAAGACACCGACCTGCGTACTGCGGCACCGCTCAGTGCGGCCTCGTCTACCCCCGTGTGGTTCCCCAAGCACTGTGTTCACAGACAGAATGTCACCGTCTGTCAAGAGAGTTTTTGCCCGTTCGTTAAGCGCTCGATCCACGGCCCTCACTGCGCTATTCTGCGCGACGCACTGGGACGATAGTGTCCCCGTTCGGCACTGTAGCTCCCTCCATTAAACACCATGAGGCGCGCAGTGCGTACCGACAATACCGACAATACGGACACATAGCGAGGACAAATCACCGCTGCTGCCACGGGACCGCACCTCGCGGCCACAGATCGAGCAGAACAGCGGACAGCGATACGAATGACGCGACCTGGTCGGGGGCACAGGCGTAGCCGGCTGCACCGTGACGACCCTGGGAGATCAATTCACCTACCTCACCATGCAGGCCCACTGAACCTAGAAGGACCTGGAGGACACGTAGCCTATCTTGGCCGAGACAGATCAGCCACATCGTCACCGGTATGGTGCGAGTCGCACATGGCTACAGGCGTAGGGCGTGCGATTATCTGCCGCTGGAACGCCGCCGTTGGGCGCTCACGTGATCGAGGTGCGTGAGGGCACCTCACGCCCTGTTAGAGCAGGCGAGAGTGACAGGCGTCCAGGGCGGCGGAGATCGCCCGCTCTCGTGACAACGACAGCCCCTCTTCCCATGCTGCCGCGAACGCCCCCTCGCCCAGGGCCGTGCGCACCCTCTCCACGTCACGCTCATTATCACCGCGCGTGACGGGCAAGAGGGGCGCCCCGATCTCGTCCCGCAGTCGCGCCGCCGCCCCCAGGAGTTGCGCCGCGCGGGCCAGGGCGTCTGGTCGCAGCTGCGCCCGGGAATCCCTCGCGCTGCCGACGAGGG
>JAABUQ010004413.1_pt1 | contig 24038 bp, 26 predicted proteins | sample 5560001 | NCBI WGS metagenome assembly JAABUQ01 (sample SAMN10711888, study PRJNA513371) | rock metagenome | isolation source: Antarctica rocks | place: Antarctica: Victoria Land, Finger Mt nord | collected 2015-12-18
ATCAGGAGTCATAAATTGTCTGTCCTGTGTGGTTTTACTTTATTATCCTCCATTTTTGCTTTGAATCTGGTCACCCAGATTCCACATAATAAGTATTAATGCTTATGCAAAACTGAGATGCTCCCTTGAAGAACTGACCCCTGGGCAAGAAGCACTAATTCCGGTTTATCGAGAAAAATGGAGAGCGATCGCTCTTTCAACTCAACCAGTTGAGCCTTAGAAAGTATCTTCCGTAGCGGCAGCTTACATAGAAATCAGCCAAGAAGATTTAATGTACCGATTTGATGTACCGAGCGTCGCCTGCCCTCTCCACTTTGTATTGCATATTTCTACACAACTTTGTATAGTAAATATATACACGGGAGGTGCAGCCATGCCCCACGCACAAAGCGATGAATCCGTTTCCATTAACATCCGCGCCCGCGCCCGACAACGCGATCTGATTGACCAGGCGGCTGAACGGCTCGGCCGGAGCCGTTCAGATTTCATGCTCGAAGCAGCGTGCCAGAAGGCTGAGGACGTGCTGCTCGACCAGATATTTTTTACGGTTGATGCTGTTACCTTCGCCAAGTTCCAAGCACTTCTAGACGCGCCCTTACCACCGACCGACAAGCTGCGCCGGTTGCTTAAGACGAAAGCTCCTTGGGAAAAATGACGGCGCTCGATTTCACCCCACCCGCGCCGATTGGTGACAATCACGTACTCTCGGATTTCGACAGCGGCGAACCGTCGCTCGACGAATGGTTGAAAAAGCGCGCACTCAAGAACCATGCTTCTGGTGCGTCGCGGTGCTTCGTGCTCTGCAAGGGGGCGACAGTCATCGGCTACTACAGCCTTTCGGCAGGGGCAATTAGCCACGAAGCTTCGCCCAAAGCGATGCGACGCAATATGCCCGACCCCTTGCCGATCCTGCTCCTCGGACGCCTTGCCGTCGAGCGGCGTTACCACAATCAGGGCCTCGGTCAAGCACTCTTACGCGATGCAATGTTACGAGCGGTCAACGTCTCAGGCGATACCGGAGTGTTCGCCATCCTGGTTCATGCCCTATCCGACCAGGCCAAGCGGTTCTACCTGTCACGCGGCTTCGTCGAATCGCCTTTGCAACCCATGACGCTGATGATGACGCTCAAAACCGTGCGGGAAATCCTCGCGGAATAAGCTTACATCTGCGGGGATAAACCCATACGGTTTTACACCGATTTGATAAAAGTGGTTTCAGTAATGACTACCCGATTTGCGGTGATACGCGGCAGTCATACCCCCAGGCTGTAGCACTTTGCCATTGTCCACAACGGCATAAATCAGCCAGTGGTCGCCGCATTCCATCCTGCTTTCTACAGTACATTCCAGATAAGCGAGAGCCTGAGTAAGGATGGAACAGCCGTTTTTGGCTGCAAAAGTAGCCAAACCAGCAAAGCGGTCTTCTCCTGGAGCAAAGGGCTTGAGGAAGTGCCGCCGCAGGTTCATGCCCTGCTGCAAGATATTCAAAACAAATTTATCTCCAGTATGCATCAGGGGTTCAATTGCTCGGTCTTGAGCTACCGCAACGGTTAGACCGGGAGGATTGAAGCTAGCTTGGGAAACCCAGGAGGCTAGCATGGCGCTCTTAACCTCTCCACGCTTAGCAGCTACCACACACAGAGAGTTAACGATCCGCCCCACTGCTTGTTCGGTTCGGTCAATTTGAAAGTCACTGACCGGTTGCCGGGGGGTACGGATTTTCTTCGCCTTTTTCAAAGCCTGAGCCAAATCAGTCCCAGCTTCTTTGCACTGTTGGAGGGTGACATCAGTAGGTTTGAACTTGACCCGAATTGTGTCAAAGCCAAAGCGATAACCGGCATCTTGTAGTTTGCTTTCAATCTCATCAACCGCTTCCCCGCTCCAGCCGTAGGAACCAAAAACGCCTGCTAACTTACTTTTGGTAGCACTGGAGAGCACAATCCCCAAGGCAGTTTGCACTTGGGTAGGCATATGCCCCCCAAGCGTGGGAGAGCCGATAATCAATCCATCACATCTTTCGACGGCTGCTTGAATTTCAGTTGGGGCAGTGAATTCGCAGTTAATCGATTCTACGCCTACGCCCACCTTAGTAATGCCCTTGGCGATCGCCTGTGCTAGAGTTGCTGTATTCCCGTAAGCCGATGCATAAATCAGCGCTACGGTCAAGTCTTTTTCCTGCTGCTGCTGACTCCATTGCTGATAGTCGTGGGTAAGTCGGCTCTTACTGTAGCGGACGATAGGACCATGACCAGGGGCATAGAGCTTAACTGAGAGTGGGGCAAATTTGTCAAGTGCTACTGCTACTTGTCGAGACTGGGCCGCATGAAGGCAATCATAGTAATATTGTCGGTCTTCATCTAAGAGTTTCCAGCCTTCATCAAAAACTTGGTCACCGCAGACGTGGACTCCAAAGAGCTTATCGGTAAACAGAATGCGAGTTTCAGGATCGTAAGTGCAAAGCTCGTCTGGCCAGCGTGGGGTGGGAATGGGGATGAACTGCAGCTGATGACCTTTGCCCAAGTCCAGGGTTTCTTCCCCTCGTACCACCAAGATGTTTAATTCTCGTTCTGGGAAGGCAGTCCTTAGGACAACTGCACCGGGTCTGGAGCAAACAAAGGTGACTTGCGGCGCTAACTCTAGCAATGCTTTGAGTGTTACACTCCGGTTTGGATTGACATGACCCAAAATTACGTAATCTAACTTCTGGCAATCAATACACTGCCGCAATTCCTGGAGATAAAGCTCTGTAAATGACTCACCCGGCGGATCGAAAAGAGCCGTTTTATCTGCAGCAATCAGGTAGGAATTGGCAGTCGTACCTCGTTGTAGTGAGTATTCCACTTCAAATTTGAGTCGGTCCCAGGTGCGCGATCGCAACACGGTGGTATCGGCATCAATCAAAGCGACCTGAACATCGCGTGGTTTAAAGTCCAGCATAGATTTAATCTCTAGTAATGATTACCAACTTGGCGGTGATGGATCGCACTCAGGGCATCGGGTTTAGAGACGCGACCCACTTTGACAGTGCTGTAAATAATCCAGTGGTCGCCACACTCCATGCGACTGGTAACTTCGCATTCCATGTAAGCGAGGGCGTCTGCCAGGATGGGCGAGCCGTTGGTCGCTGGGTAGGTTCTGACGTCGTGAAATCGGTCGGCACCGGGAGGAAAGCGCTTGAGGAAGTGCTTCATTAGTCCCTGGTAATTGCCTTCTTCTAGAACGTTGAGGACGAAGCAATCACCTACATGCAGCAGAGACTCAATGGCGCGGTCACGAGCAACAGCAACTGTCACACCCATCGGTTTGAAGCTAGCTTGAGCCACCCAGGAAGCAAGCATAGCGCTGCTGAGATTACCCTGGCGAGTGGTGAGAATGTACAGCCCACTACTGAGCCGTCCCAAAGCTTTTTCCAAGTCGTTATCCAAGGCTTTAATTTGCTTGATACTGCGCTCGCGGGACAACCACTGCCCCAAGTCCGTCCCTGCTTCTTCACACAACTTGTATATTGCTTCTTTTGGTGTCTCTTTAACTAGAATTGGTGGGAAGGCAGGAGTCAGCCCTAAATCCCGGAACTTGGAGAGTAGTGGGTAAACTGATTCACTATCCCCACCCCCAGATTCAAATACACCGACAGACTGCTTAGCTTTGGCAGCAGCCAGGATGGTATTGAGCGCAGTCTGGGCAGTAGCGGCAGCTTGTCCTGTAATCGGTGGGGTGCCAATCACCAGTCCAGCGGCCATGCTAACTAGTTCTTTCACTTCCTGGGGGTCAGCCGACCTCAAATCCATCAAAACCACGGCGACACCCGTTTTAGTAATGCCGTGGGCAAGCGCTTGAGAGAGCTGGTCACTAAACCCATAATCAGACATGTAAAAGACGGCAACTGTTGTTTCTGCCTTAGCCTGCTCCTGGCTCCATTGACGGTAGCAGTCTATTAGTTCAGTGACGTTGTGATGCAGCAAAGGACCGTGGCCTGTGGCAATAGTGGTGATTTCTGGCAACTCACTCATCCGCTTGAGGGCAGATAGCACCGACCGCGCATTTGGTCCCATCAGGCAGTCGTAGTAATACCGGAAATCCTCTTCAATTAAGGCTAAATCTTCATCAAAGGTGTGGTCGTCGCAATAGTGCATCCCAAATGCATCACAGGTGTAGAGAATCTGCGTTTTGGCATCATAGGTGAATATGGTGTCCGGCCAGTGCAGATTGGGCGCGATAACAAATTCTAGGACGTGGCCGTTACCCAAATCCAGGCGATCGCCATTTTTCACAATCCGTTGCTTAAATGGCTGATGTACCCAATTTTCGAGAAACTGGATTGCGACTTTTGAACCAACAACGGTGAGCTGGGGAGCTAGTGCCAGGACATCTTTGACCAATCCGCTGTGGTCAGGTTCAGTATGGCTGATAATCAAGTAATCCAATTTAGCCGGGTCAATCAGCCCCGTCAGGATGTTCAGGTACAGTTGGCGGAACTTTTCATGGGAAGTATCCACTAGAGCTGTTTGTTCACCCTGAATCAAGAATGAGTTGTAAGTAGTGCCATTTTGTAGCCCAAATTCAATGTCGAAGCGGTCTCTGTCCCAGTCCAACGAGCGGATTGCCGTTGTATTAGGTCCAATTTCGACAGACTGCATCGTTAACCGGCGTTGATCTTGTTCAGCAAGTGCTTCCATTGGGAGTCTCCTTGTGTGTGACTTAATACGTGTTCTATAAAGGGCTTGTTACCCCATCAGGAGTACCGTGTCAATTACGTGAATGACACCGTTATCAGCCTCGATATCTGGTGCTATAACTGTTGCATTTTTGACTTCAAATCCATCAGCGGCAGGGATCTTAATGTCTGAACCCTCAACTGAAGTCAAGCAATTAAGTTTGGCGATCTCAGCCGCCGTTAATCTGCCAGGAACGACATGATACGTCAATATTCTCGCTAGCTGGGGAATATTCTGCACCAGGGTTTCTACAGTTCCCGGTGGCAACTTGGCAAAGGCATCGTCATTTGGTGCAAAGACAGTAAAAGGACCAGGGCTTTTGAGTGTATCCACCAAACCAGCAACTTGGACAGCCGTCACTAGGGTTTGGAAAGAACCGGCACTAACTGCAATATCAACAATGTCAGGCATGTGCTTTACCTTGTTACCTGTAGTTTTGTGACTGAATATCCCGCAGGCGAGCTTCAGGGCGCTTGAATCGGTCCACTTGGGCTTCAAAGAAAGCTCTGTTTGCCTCAAGATGCTTCGGGTTAGGATCATCCAGCGGATACAGAAGGGCAGTGCGCAACGCTTGAATCACGGCAGAAGTGACAACGTACATCGAGCGTTGGAAACTGACACCCAGTTGGATCAGCATGTCATCTTCGCCTCGGCAGTGTTGGCGGTAGTAATCCACAAGATATTGCGGCAGGAAGTGGAGCATATCTTGCATCAGCAGTGTGGGTGGAATGCCAGCCGTACCCACTGGGAATACGTCAGCGTAGAGAATCCCGTAGTGGAAGTCCTTCTGGTTATCAGGGACCTGATCTGCTTGAGCATTGTAAGACTTTGTACCTCGGAAGGGAGCCGTGCGATAGAAAACGGCTTCCACGTAAGGTAATGCCGCTTCGTACAGCCACATGAAGCCCTTTGATTTTGGGATAATTTCGTAGACTTCGCCCCGGATGTGGACGTGGTGGTAAATCGGTCTCCCAGCCACTGCAAATATGCAGTCCACGAGAAAGTTCATCGCTTCGGGGACGCTTTTTATTTCCCCAGCGTCATAGCGATCGCTGATTTCAAAGAAAACTGGAGCCATCACTTCCCAGAACAAGCCCAGGTTAGCGTAGTAAGACAGTTGCCGTACCTGTTCGATGAACATTTCTGGGAACAGCTTATAGAGTCCCAACATTACCGGATTACCCTGGAAGTAAGCCTTAATTGCCTTGTCTGCTGCTGCTTTATACTCAGGGGTATCTAGGTAGGGGTCAAATTTCCCGCCCATTTCTCTGTGCCAAAGCATAGCTTGCATGCAGGCTTCAGCAAACTCCATGTTGATCCGGTCATGCCATAAGTGGTGCAGCAACTTGGGCATTTTGAAGGTTTCACCCTTCTCCATAAACGCTAAGAGTTCAGGATGGGCAGTCGCTTCCCCTTTTTGCCAAATTCGCCAATCCGCATCGTCACCGGCGTAGTGGTTATGCAGTTCCAAATACTCTGTTGGCAAGAAGTACTTAAAGAAGGGAAACGGATTTAAGAAGACATGCTCAGCAATGTAGAGGAGGTCGCGCCAGTAGAAATCCATCGGCACGGCATAGGCTTTGTAAAGGCCGATGATTTGCATGAGATTTTCCGGAGTATCCGGCAGCATCGCGCCACCTGCCTCTAGACGGTGAATCACTGGGGCAAATTCATGGGCTGAAGGGGGCAGTTTAGCTTGAGTTAAAGTTGCTGTCATGGTCTAGTATTGACTTCCTTATTGTGTTTTCTTATGTCTATTTAGGGCTTGTGATTAGTGCTGGGAGGATATCACTTGCTGATGGCTGATAGCTGCTAGCTAGCTGAAGATTGTTAGCTAGAATAGCAGCAGCCATGGCGGTAACGGTCGGTTCACTCCAGCGCACCAGCCAGGTGGGTTGTACTCCCAACAAGAAGATTAAGACTGCCAGAATGAGAGCTGGTGTTTTCTCCGACCACTGGACTTTAGGATAGTACGCCAATTGGTTATCCAGTTTGCCAAAACAGGTGCGGTTAAGCAGAATGACGAAGTAGACTGCCGTCAAGCCAGAACCCACCACACATAAAAGCGTAGCCACAGGAAAAACTGCAAAACTGCCCTGAAACACAATAAACTCAGCGATGAAGCCTATCATGCCGGGGATGCCAGCGCTAGCCATTCCCCCTAAAACCAGTAGAGCACTGGTGAAGGGTAAACCGCGCAGGGGATTCATTAACCCATTGAGTACATCTAAGTCACGAGTGCCGACTTTGCTTTCAATGACTCCTACCAAATGAAACAGGATTGCCAAGATTAGACCATGGCTAAACATTTGGGATACTGCCCCGATGAGGCTTAGGGAATTACTAGCGGCAGCACCTAACAACACATAGCCCATGTGTCCAATCGAGCTATAAGCCACCATGCGTTTAATGTCTTTTTGGGCGATCGCAGCCAGTGCCCCATACAACACACTCACCGTTGCCCAAATCGCCAAGCTTGGAGCTAGGGTAGCCCACGCTGCTGGCAACAGACTCATACCAAACCGCAGAAGGCCATAAGTGCCCAATTTAGCCAACACACCACCTAGAAGAATGGCAACTGGCGTTGAAGCCTCAACATAAGCATCCGGCAACCAGGTATGGAAAGGAACAAGAGGAATCTTAATGCCAAACCCAACCAAGAGCGCCACGAGGAGCACTAATTGCATTGCCATAGGTAGCGTTTGGGGACTCAGCGAGTCGTAGTCAAAGCTGGAAGAGCCACTCAGCCATACAATACCCAAGAAACTTGCCAGAATAATGGCTCCAGAAACAGCGGTATAAATCAGGAACTTGATTGCCGCACGCTCCCGATTAGCACCGCCCCAAATAGAAATCAGCAGGTAAAAGGGAATTAATTCCAGCTCGTAGAACAAGAAAAACAGCAGCAAATTTGAGGTCAAAAAAGCGCCAGCAGTGCCTCCACTAACTAGTAAGATTAGGCTGTAAAACAGTCGAGGCCGCTCAGTCTGCTTACCACTGCTATAAATCGCTATCCAGCTCAGTAGGCTATTTAAAGCTACCATCAGTAAAGACAGACCATCAACTCCTAGTTGATAGCTCAATCCTAGTGTTTCATTCCAGGGAACGAATTCAGAAAACTGCATAAGCGCGTTTCCTAAGTCAAACTGACTAAGCAGATAAACTGTCCAGAGTCCAACACTGCCAGCAATAACCAATGCTCCTAAACGAGTGTGACTAGCGCTTATGGCTGTAGGCCAAAATCCAATAATAGCGGCACCTAAAATCGGCACCCAAATCAAGACACTCAGCATAAAAATCTTGCTCCTAGCTAATAATTTTGGCTTGAGTATGTTAAATTTTGGCTTGGTAATTTAGAACATCAAAAAACAAGCCTAAAGCATGAGTTCCCCAGAATGGCCAACTCACCCACATTCCTAAAAAACCTACTCCCAGAAGAACGGTGAACGCATAAAACTGGGTTTGTCCTGAGTTGCTGTACTTTAGGTTATCTCCAGCGAAAATGGAAACCAAGCCAACAAGGTTAACGATGCTATCAACGACCAAACGGTCAACTATATCGGTAATCTTTGAAACTAGGTCAACTCCAAAAACAATACTCAGGCGATAAAGGTTAGGTGTGTAAAAATCATATGCTAATAAGTCTTGCAGCGGCTTCCAAGGGAGTCGAACAGGTTTGGGGAAATTACTTAGATAAATTACTCCCCCGATACTGCAACCGCATAAACTTGACAAAATCAGCAGTAGCGCCACATCTTTATTTATGGTGTCCCAGCCCGGTAGCAGTGACAAATTTTGTAACACCAAGGGAATATGGAGGGTGAAGCCAAGCAAAACAATCATTGGCAAAACCATCGGCCAGTGAACTTCGGGAGATCGCACTGACATCTGCTTGGGTTGACCACCAAATACGAGACCGAACACCCTGGTTAAACTGAAAGTTGTCAAAGCGTTGACTACTAACAACACTCCTACTAGCAACGGTCGGTTAGCCCACAGAGCATCTGCCAACTTCAGTAACGCCCAAAAGCTGCCCAAAGGCGGAAAAGCAATTAACCCAGCGCTACCCACCACAAACGCCAGTCCTGATATCGGTCGGCGAGACCAAAGCCCACCCAGTTGGGTTAAGTTTTGAGTAACGCTGTTCCAAACGACTGCGCCAATGCTCATGACCAAAAGCCCCATTGCTACGGCATGAGTTAATACCAACAACAAAGCAGCATCGTCTTGCCCACTTCCCACAGCAATAAACACCAACCCCATGTAGGCACTGACGGAATAGGACAAGGCGCGTTTGATATCAATCTGGGCGCTGGCAATTAAGGAACTACCTACTGCCGTCACCGCCCCAATATATACCAACGCTGACAAAACTACAGGCGAGAGGGCTAAAACGGGTTGGAGCTTAATCAGTACCCAAGCTCCAGTCGCCACCACTACAGAGTTCCGTAAGATCGTGCTGGGAATCGGACCTTCCATCGCCTCATCTAGCCAAAGATGCAGGGGGAACTGAGCACACTTACCCATTGGCCCAGCAATTAAAGCTAAACCTAATAATGCGGCAACTTTAGGGTCTAAATGCGCGGTCTCTGCCCACTGTGCTAAATCCGAAAAGTTCCAGGTTCCTGCTAGAGGATACAGGGCTAATACGCCCATCAACATCACCAAGTCTCCCACCCGCTTAGTTAAGAAAGCATCTCTGGCACCCGTCACTACTAAAGGCTGACTAAACCACAACCCAACTAGCATGTAAGTTCCCAGGGTCAGGACTTCCAGAATGATATAGCTGAAAAACAGAGAGTTGCAGAGGACTAAGGCACACATGCCAGCTTCAAACAGTGCTAGCAAAGCATAAAAGCGTGCCCAGCCCCAGTCCATCTCCATGTACCCGATCGCGTAGATCTGCGCCAACAGATTTATCCCAGTCACCAAGACTGTGGCGGCAATGGTGAGTGAAGAAATTTCCACAGGGAAAGATAAATCTAGATTGGCGACCGTTAGCCAAGGAATCAGAAACTGTTGCGGTGGCTGGTTCCAACTGGCCGACAGAGCCACCAACCCGTGGATTAAAGCCAACAAGGTCATTAACAGGTTTACATAAGCAGATGGTCGTGGTCCCGTGCGACGGATGATTCCAGGGGCCCAGAAGCTGCTCAAAATCGCGCCGAGCAGGGCATAGCAGGGGACCAACCATATAGATTGGAGCAGGAAATGAACCATCAGTTTTTATCTATCTTGTTATTGACATGATGGTACTCCGAAATGTTTATAGTGAAAAGCGCAAATTTTTAATGTTTACTATAGAATCTATCTATATATTATTTCAGGAGGACGGACATTGAAGCATGCAACTCTTCACCAGCTGCAAGTGTTCGAAGCGATCGCTCGCTTTGGTAGCTTTACCCGCGCGGCAGAGGAACTGTGTCTGACCCAACCTACCGTCTCCCAGCAGATGAAACAGCTGACAAAAGCAGTTGGCCTGCCGTTGTTCGAGCAGGTAGGTAAGCGCCTCTACCTAACGGATGCCGGACAGGAAGTCTTGACAGTAGGCCGGGATGTTTCCGAGAGGTTGTCCCAACTAGAAATGACTTTGGCAGATCTCAAAGGACTAAAGCAGGGGAATCTGCGACTGGCAGTGACTACAACCGCCAAATATTTCGTTCCGCGTTTGTTGGGGCCGTTTCGTCAACGTTATCCAGGGATCAAAATCTCCCTTCAAGTTACGAACCGTCAGCGCTTATTGGAGCGCTTGAGTGAAAATCTTGACGACCTCTATATTCTTGGACAACCGCCAGAACATCTTGACATCAGCCTCCGTCCGTTTCTGGAGAATCCCTTGGTCGTTCTAGCGCCACACGACCATCCACTGGCTCAACAGAAGAACATCCCCTTACAGCGTCTCGCCCAAGAGCCTTTTATTATGCGTGAACCTGGCTCTGGTACCCGGATGGCAGTGGAACGTTTTTTCACCGAGAACAGGGCTTCTATCAAAGTTGAAATGGAAATAGGCAGTAATGAGGCGATCAAGCAGTCTATTGTGGGAGGGTTAGGGGTGTCGGTGTTGTCACGCTATGTTTTGGCACTCGAAGGGATAAAAGGTCCACTCACTATTCTGGATGTGGAAGGCTTTCCGCTCCAACTTCATTGGTATGTTCTCTACCCAGCCAGCAAACATCTGTCCGTTGTCGCCAGCACTTTTCTGGAATATCTACTCGATGAAGGTAAGCGCATTGCAGCTGGAATAGATTTAGAGCTTTCCTCAAAGTGATAAGCACTGCAACATTATGTGACTGCGTCAGGGGGGCAGAGTTCAGAGCGAACTTGCCCTCCATTTCTAAATATATTAAGGCAAAGCTATCATAGATTAAACCTATGATAGCTATTAAAAACTCCATTGATCCTCTATGAATTATTCAGGGTATTATTCATTGTGTTAGCGGCAAGCACTTGAGCACCCTATTGCTCGCAAAGAGCTGTTTTGACAGCTTTTTAGTTATTACACCGCAGTTGGACTTAAGCTTTTTCCTCTAGATGGGACTACTTGTTTGGACAATTCCACCAAGTTTGGCTCAAGGTTGCGTGTGGATAAGTACGCCAAAGACAGAATACGCAAATTTAAGGAGTTTTATCAAATGGAAATAACAACATTTAAGCTAGCCGTCATGAGTGTTGTTGTTAGTTGGTTTACAGCACTTTTTCTCGGATACTTACTTCGCATTTTGACTACCGATTTTAAATCTAGTTGACCGGCAAAAATCATGCCGAGGCAAAAAAATTACACTTAGTTTGAGCAGTTTTGTGTGTGAGTTTTACCGTGAACGGACATCTAATAGTTTCTGCTAGTAGAGTAGGCTTATTGTGCTTACTCGCTGGTTCTTTACCCCTAGGAGCAATACCTGCTGCCGCTAAAGCGACTGGTTCTTCAACCACTTCTTTGCTACCGACTGCATCAATTGCGCCAGCCTCTACTTCACGCCCCTCAGTGCCCCAACTTCTATCTCAACGCGGAGACAGCCGTTACCTGGAATCAGCCCCGATGTCACAGGTAACCTCTGTCTCTCAACTGTCGGATGTGCAACCGACAGACTGGGCCTTTCAATCGCTCCAATCCTTGGTCGAGCGCTATGGTTGCATTGCCGGTTATCCGAATGGCAGCTATCGGGGGAACCGGGCGCTGACGCGGTACGAATTTGCCGCTGGTTTAAACGCTTGCTTAAACCGGGTGAATGAATTGATTAGCGCTGGGACATCCAACCTGGTCAGAAAAGAAGATCTAGCGACGCTGCAAAGACTACAAGCAGAGTTTCCGGCTGAACTCGCGGCACTGCGTGGTCGAGTCGATACTCTAGAAGCCAGTACTGCACAACTGGAGGCTAATCAGTTTTCCACCACGACAAAACTGAGTGGTGAGGCAATTGTCGCCGTCACTGGTGCCACAGGAGGGGCGCGCAACAATCCAGACCCGAATGTAATTTTGGTTGATCGGGTGCGGCTGAACCTCAACACCAGCTTTACAGGTAAGGATGCACTAATTACTGGTCTGCAAGCCTACAACCTTGGCGGCGGTAGTAACAGTATTGGTGGTGCCTTAGGCTTATCAGATAATCTGGGTTTGAGTGCTAGCAATGCTCGCCTGAGTTTTGAGCCCCAATTTCCTGGAGTTGACATTAAGACCCTAGCTGCTGCTGGTTCCAACTCGGTTCAGCTTTATAAGCTGCTTTACGTCTTTCCAGTTGCTAAAAGTCTGACTTTATTTGCTGGACCTGCGGCTGAAACGACGGATGCCGGATTCGGCGTGACTCCATTCTACAATGAAGGGCAAGAGGCAATTTCGCGGTTTGCCGGCTTGAACCCTGTAGCACGGGTATCAGGAGGCACTTCTGGTACTGGTCTGGCATCGGCTGGGGGCTTCATCTGGAACATTTCTAAGCGTATTGATTTAAGAGCCTTGTACGCCAGCGTCAACGCCAACCTCCCCAGTGACCAAGGCTTTCCTGGTACACCTCTCGGGGCAGGTTTATTTAGCGGCAGTACCGTTGTGGAAGCGCAACTAGATTTCAAGCCGAGTAAAACCCTTGATTTGGCTCTTAACTATGCCAACAGTCACCACCAACTCAACATCCTAGCAACAGGGTTAGGAAATGCCGATATCGGTACTCTCTCTGGGTTGCCTGCGACTCAACAGGTTCACATTAATTCGGTCGGTGGCACAGCAACTTGGCATTTTTCCCCAAAAATTGCCTTAACGGGATACGGTGCTGCTTTCTTCGTTACCAATGATGGTGGCATCGGTGCTGACACAACCTTGACCAGTTGGATGGCAGGTCTTCATTTTACGGATGTCTTCAACAAGGGCAACAGTGCCGGCATCCTGTTTGGGCAACCAATTTATCGGGTTGACGCGGGTAGGGCTGCCACTCTTCCTAGCGGCAGGGCTACTCCCTACCATTTGGAGGCTTACTACCGCTTTCAAGTTACCGATAATATCAGCATTACGCCTGGTGCAGTTGTCCTGTTTAACCCTGAAGGTAGTAGAAGAAACGATACAACAGCGGTAGGTGTGCTCCGTACCACTTTCACGTTCTAAGCTACTTGGTTGATTTACAGCAATTATGAACTACCCCACCCTCACAAAGCAGGGTGGGGATTCAGAATAGTATCTGAATTGCATGAAGCGGTTCGTTCGTCGAGGCGTGCGAATTCCACCAGCTTAGCTGTGCATTCTTCTAGCTCCCTCTCACGGCTTAACCTCGCTTCCTCCTTTTCTCTCTCTTCCTGCTCAATTCTGGCCTTGTACTGTGCGATCGCCTCATGGATTTTGGCTCTATATCGAACTCCTGTTGAACAAGCACCTCAAGCAACTGCTCCCCAGATGACAGGGGGTAATACCAGCCTTTCCGTGGTCGGTTCTTACAGCCCACATTCCGCAGGTTTAAGGCTGGAATCATAGTATTTTTGATGCATGAGTGCATCAGAGATAAGCGGACAAGATATTGACCCCAGTGGCATTTTGGCTGGCGTGATTGACGAGATGGGACTGGTTGAACAGATGAACCAACGGCTTGGACAACATCTTAATGAAGCGGTGATCTTGCTCCACTCGGTTGTTCAAATACTTCACCTGCCGAAGCTCTGTCGTCTCAGGTAGTTGTTCATCGGCTTTCAGGTCATCAACTGCTGGCGGGTAAGCGGCATTCTTATCCACGTTAATCACCCTCGGCATTTGAGTGTGAGAAGCACTGAGTGTCCTACACAAGAACCGCTCTGCTGAAGAGCGCATCTCGTTTGGCACTCAGTAGAAAGTCCGATCTTATTGCCCTGTGAGTCTACAGCGCGGTACAGATACTTCCACTGTTTTTTGACAAGGAGGTTCGGCGGGGGAATCTTCCCCCGCCGACACTCCGCCTTAATGTAGGTTTCATCGACTCGCCAGGAATCGTTGGTAGGTTTCAAATGAGGGCGGATTCGTTTGTCCAACTCCGCAGCGTACTTCAACACCCAGCGGTTGATGGTTGAATGATCCACGTCAATGCCTCGCGAGCGCCATCATCTCTTCTAGGTTGCGGTAGCTAAGGCATAGCGGTCAATACCAACGCACGTTAAGCAAGATAAGATGATTTCCGGCAGAAAGTGCCGCCATTTGAATAGAGATGGAATGGACATTGGGGAAGCGGGGTTCGAAGTTTTAGGCTTTCCCACCTTACCACCCACCTATTTTTGCGACACAACTGGTAGGGCTTATAGAAAACTTTGTGATCTACTGAGTTTCGAGAAAATTGGAGCCGTTCATCGAGCAGTCAAACAGGTGTAGACCGAACTTCTGGGAAAGTTCTTCACAAACCTTAACTCCTCGAACACTGTTACCTCTCTCATCAAGCGGCGGTGAGAACACCCCAATGCCCATCTGATTTGGGACAATGACAATAATGCCACCAGAAACGCCACTTTTGGCTGGGAGGCCGACTTTGTATGCCCACTCACCTGCAAAGTTGTACATGCCACAGGTATACATTACACTCAGGATGTCTTTTATGTAACAGGTATTAACCGCGCATTCTCCCGTGAGGGGATTGATGCCCTTATTGGCCAGCGTCGCTGCCATTAATGCCAAATCGTGGCAGTTAACCAGCACTGAACACTGCTGGAAGTAGAGGTCGAGTGCCTCGTCAATTTTTTCATCAATCATGCCGAAGTTTCGCATCAGGTGTGCCATCGCTCGGTTGCGATGTCCAGTTGTCCGCTCTGACATGAATACCGAAATGTCAATGAAAATATCATGACCGATGTATCGCCGGAACATACCCAGCATACGGTTGAGCCGTTCGGTCGGACCCGATCCCTGAATCAGGCTGGTCGTAGCGATCGCCCCAGCGTTGACCATTGGGTTATAAGGCCGCTTTGAACGCTCATCAAGGATGATAGAGTTGAATCCCTCTCCTGTTGGCTCAACCCCAACCTTGCTCAAAACATAATCGCGACCATGCTCTTCAAGCGCCATTCCATACACAAACACCTTCGAGATCGACTGCATCGTGAATAGCTGATGGTAATCGCCAACAGAGTAAATCTGACCATCTACCGTAATAAGGCAGATGCTGAACAATTCCGGGTCTACCTTTGCCAGTTCAGGAATGTAGTTCGCTAACGCGCCATTGCTTAGTGGCTTGTACTTGAGATGCAATTCGTTCAAAAAAGACTGAAATAAGGTGACAGTCTCAGACTGACTAATCACGGATTCCACATCGTCTTGGTTTGTCATTGCCTTTGGATCTGACCAAATATGGTTAACTTAAGGCAGAAAAGAGGTAAATTAGTTGCTGTATCAGCTTCATAGGCTGCAGCCGATGATCCTTAAACACTCTTTTTCGGCTTTCATTTCATCTATAGCTTTGGGATAAGCGGCATTTTTATCAACATTAATCACTTGAGGCTCTTAAGTGTGAGTCGCTTGTAAAGCCTTGCGAAAGAAGCGTTTTGCTGCAGAAGCATCCCGCGAGCGCTGTGAGCAAAAAGTCTAGAGTTTTTCCCTGGGAATCCACTGCCCGATACAGATATCTGTCCTCCCCCTTCACCTTGATGTAAGTTTCGTCCACTCGCGCCTGTATCGTTGGTTGGCTTTAAATGCGGACGGTGAGACAGCGCTATGAGGGAGGGGAGCCACAGAAGAGTGCGGGGGTTCCCGAGGTCGGTGCCGTGGGCGGTGAGACGGCGCTGCAGGAGGGTTTCCCTCCGTAGGCGACCGCGATTGCCCGTTGGGGTTTCCCGACTTGAGGAGCCACAGAAGAGTGCGGGGGTCTCCCCCCATCCCCACTGCGTGGGGGCCCCGAAGCCCCCCGTTGAGGGGAGTGGCGTGCAACCGACCGTCCCGTTGAGGAGCCACAGAAGAGTGCGCGGGTTCCCCGCGTTGAGGGGAGTGGCGTGGGAGTGGCGTTTTCCGACGCCACTCCCCTACGGAGGGAAACCCTCCTTCTTTCTCTGGCTCCTCCGTAGGCGACTGCGATTGCCCGTTGGGCACCGCTTGTCCAGTTCTGGAGCATACTTCTGAACCCAAGGAGACAGCGTACTGTGGTCTACTTCCACACCGCGCTCGCACATCATCTCCGACAACTGGCGATAGCTGACGGGATAGAGACAGTACCAGCACACTCCCCACAGGATGATGTCGGGTGCGATCAAGACGCCATTTGAATGGAGACTTGGAGTTCATGGAGGGGGTGCCGATGGCCGAAAACAGTAAGTACAAATACTATTTTTCCAGACCTGAGCTAGTTTTTGCAACACAACCAAATTTGACCCCTCAAAACTTTTAAAACATCCTCTTACCCAAAATCACCTGTTTTTGAACCATGCCGAATCTCAGCGCACGTTTAACCTCGCCGTCGCCTTCGAGGCTGCCAAGGACGAGCAAGGTAAGATGCTCGGACGTGCAGTGACCGAATCGACCTTCCATCATTTTGCAGACTACAACTGGGACACAGATATGGGCTGTCCGAGCTTTGTGGAAGAAGCGCCTAGCGACGGTATGAAAAAAGAACCACGCGCCCTCGAAGAAATTAAAACCTATGTGCGTAATATAGCCTTAGCACCACCCATCTGCAACGCACCACTGATCTGGGCTACTTGGTTTTCCGGTGCTAGGATTGTTACCGCACCGAAAATGGCAGAGTTCGTGTCTTTATTTAAGCGAAAAGAACGCTTTTTGATACGAGCGAATGAATTGCAAGAGATATTTCAAGCTGCTTAACAAAAGAAAGGAAAAGGAAGAGCTTTGTTTGATGCAGAAGCTGTAATTTGAGTATCCAGATCTGACAATTTCGGGAGATTGAGCATTACAATTTGGCAAACTGGTTTCAGTCCCGAGCGTATTAATAACCCCTCTGCCTTTAGAAGTGAGAACTGACAGCCTTTTTTACGAACTCTTCAACACCTCCCCTGGGATCTTCTTCGAGTTGATCGGTCACTCAGCAGCAGTTGCCAGTAGCTATGAGTTCCGCTCAGTCGAAGTCAAAGAACCAAATTTTCGGATTGATGGAGTCTTTGTTCCTAACAGCAATTCCTCAGCTCAACCAGTCTATTTTGTGGAAGTCCAGTTCCAGAAAGACCAGTTACTGTATCATCGCTTCTTTGCTGAGCTGTTTCTCTACCTGGACCAAAATCCAGCGACGAGAGATTGGCAAGCAGTTGTAGTCTATCCCCGACACAGCATAGAACCAGATGACTCTGGTCTGTATCGAGCGTTGTTAGAAAGTCCCCAAGTGCAGCGGGTGTATTTAGATGAGCTAGCAGCAGTGGCAAAGCCATCACTGGGGTTAGGGATAATAGAACTAATCCAAACGATCATGGTCTACAAATTCCCTCAACTCAACCGAGGAGAGATAGAAGAGATGCTAGGGTTAAGCGAGCTGAAACAAACGAGAGTTTATCAAGAAGCGCGAGAAGAGGGTCGTCAAGAAGGAGAGGCAACCCTGGTCCTACGTCAGCTAGCACGTCAGCTGGGTCAAATGGTTCCAGAGGTGCGATCGCAGATCCAGCAGCTTCCCGTGGAGCAGCTGGAGGAGTTGGGTGAAGCGTTGCTGGATTTCTCCTCAACACAGGATTTGATGGATTGGCTACAGCATCATCAGGGGTGATTAATTGAATGCTAATTTTTCTGTACAAACCTAGACAAACTTACTCATTTTGTCCAGGTTTTAGCTTGCTCTTCAAACGGCGAACACATTCATACAACACCTCATTTTGACTTTGCTTTACCTGTTCACAATATGTCTCCAGAATTCCCCATTCTTCTTCAGTCAGCCTTAATGTTGTCTTTTTCATTTGCCGTCATTTTGCCACTATTTATGTGATAATTATTACATTCAAGAAGCAATCTAGTCATGCAAAGAGCGAACTGGCACAACTGAATTACCTATCGAGCTGTGGCAGTTTGAACCACTGCTCCTAGATCCGACAATCTTCTACACGGGGAAATAGCCATGAAGACCTACGTAACCGATGAACTGCCTTTGATTTTGCAAAACTTCATATCTGATTACAGCAAGATCTATCGGTCTGCCTTGGTCTTCACCGTGAATACGCGTCTCACGTCGGATACTTCTAAGCCAGACCTAAATCCAGTTTTGCAGAAACAGTTTGGCTTGATGAAGCGTCACGCTAATGCCGTTATCACTGATGCAGACAGTATGATTGGCTCTGCCAAGGAATGTAGAGTCAATCATATTGCACAGCTTGAAGGCAAGCTGAAATCTGCTAAAGAATGGTTACGCAAAAAGTCTAAGAGCCTCAAAGACTCGCAGAAATTTTATCGGGCTAAAAATTGGCACTCCAAAAAATCAGCACCTAACCTGAGACTATCTTGCTATCTAGATTCCAGGCAGACTACGCACCAATCAATCAAGTTTTCAATTCACCACAAAAAACGCTATATTGCTCACCTTGAACGTCAGATCCTATCGTTAAAGAAGGCTTTGATCAGAGTAACTGTGAACAAGCAAGGTGAAGCTTACTTTGTTGGTTCAAAAGGTGAGGCGTGTGGAAATCAAATTTTTCAGTTCGATGGTCTGACTGCTAAAGTGCGCGTTCCTCCCTGCTTGGAGGAAAAATACGGTGAAACGTTGGAATGTAAAATCGAGCCGTTTCCGTATGGTCAGGACAAACTTGAGCAGGTATTGTCAACAACTGGATTTACCCAGAATAAAAAGACAGCTCAACAATCTCCGATTCGCTACGGACTGGCGTTGACTCATCGCTTTTACGCTCAGAATTTCCGCTAGTTCTGGGCTGTCACCGTTGACCTGCCATCTGTCAAACGAATTACCAGACCAAGACAGTATGGTTGTATCGGCATTGATATCAATCCTAAATCGATTGGTTATGCCGTGGTAGATCGTGATGGGAATTTAGTTGCCAAAGGTAGAATTCCGTTCGACGTTAGTTCTAAGCGTCGTGGTCAGACGTTGGCAATCATCGCCAATGTCTGTAACTCACTTGTCAATTTGGCGGTGTGCGAGGACATGCCTATTGCGTTTGAGCACCTCGAATTCGCAGCCAAGAAAACACAGCTAAGAGAACGTGGTAGAAAATATGCCCGGATGCTGTCTAACTTTGCTTACAGCCGATTCCGATCGCAACTAGAGTTGCAGTGCCAGAATCGTGGCATTGAGGTAATTAAGCGCAGTCCTGCATGGTCTAGCTTTTTGGCGCTGGTAAAGTATTCTAGAATGTATGGTCTGAGCAGTGCTGAAGCTGCTGCATTGGTTCTAGCACGTAGAGCCATGAATCTCTCAGAACGATTACCCCGCTCCATAACCGCTTTGTTGGGAGTGAATCCCCGCCAACACGTATGGAGTGGGGGTCAACCAACTAAATAAAATCCTCGTGCTCCATGTCACGCCATGATTATTTCAGTGTCTCTGACTGCGAATCCAAGGTCAAGCCTGGGAATTGAGTCTGCTTATGTAGACCGAGTCAAAGGCAAGCCTTCAGGCACTTTGGAAAGGTACAGCATCTAGCCGCTCGGATGCGATCTGGACAGTTTTCTACTTTTGGGTAGTTTTGTCCTGGCACCAGAGTGCAATTAACTGTAACGCTGGCGTACCACTTTCCATGTCGATAGACAATAGTGCAGGTTGTGGGTGTTCCCCAAACCTTAGCTCTACCGCGCATCTGGATTTGCCCCAAGTTGGAAAGCTCCAAATACCCGTTATCGCCAATAGTATGAGCCTTCCAACCTGCTCCGTCTGGATAAGTCCAACCGCTGTAGTGGCGAATGGATTTAAATTTTGGTAATCCTCCTATTCTTTTAAAAAACCTTTGATACGCTATGTCTACACGTTTGAGAGTAGCTTGTAGAGCATGAGAACCCAGCGCCTTGTACTCAGGAGCCAGGCTGCGGAGGGCTGTGCCGTCCGCAGAACTGGCGTGCCAGACTTCTTTAAATGCTGGTAAGCAGTCCTGTTGCTCGAAGTAATCCACAGCATGTCCAAACCGCTCGTACTGCGTTTTGCGGTTAGCAATCGCAGCATTGTACAAGTCCTTATGCATCCGCCTCCACCGATACAGCTCTTGCTCTTGGGTAACGGTCGGATACAACCTGAAAGTAAAGCGTTGGGCTATCATGACACTATAATAGCATAATTCTAGTGTCAAACAAATGAAACGTTTAACTTTGAGATTGTCGGATATTGAGCATGAAAAGCTACTCAAATACTGCCAAGCGACTGAGCAATCGCTCAATGATGTCATTAGACAAATAGTGAGAGAGTGGGAGCCGTTAGATCCTGTCCGCCGCTAACGAGCGAAAATGCGGTGTGGCTGTGCCTCCCGCATTATTCGCGTCCCCACCCTACTCCGCTGCGCTCCGTTGAGGATAGGAAGGTGACTTGATCGATTTGGTCGAGACGGTGTATCAGGCTAGATGATGAGCTAATTCCTCAACCAGCAGAAAGGAGGTAGAGGAGTAGCGACGCAGTACAGTTTCCATTCCATTTCCAAATACACTGAGATTGGGAGGCAGATATTTTATGGAAGACGCGGCGAACGGAATCCCTTTGGAGCAGTGCCGAGGCATTGAGCACATTGACCTGAATGATTCCCTATTTCTCGTCCAAGCACCCATCGAGCAGGTGGCGCAGGCATTTAGCCAGTTTCCACAATTGGTTCTCTGGGAGCGTGATGCGTATGAACACGAGATTGAAATCCTAGGCTATGGCTTGATGGTCTTTCAGTTCCGAGGACACCCCTGGACTCTGATTCATCAGCTGAATTTTATGACCTATCAGAGTCCACTTCAGATTCCTTTTAAGGATGAAGACATTGAGTTGCTTTCCAGATCGCTGCACACTAAAGCAATCTGCTACCAAATCAGCGATAGCAGTCACAACATTGGGTATCACCTCTACGACTGTGGCGAATCCATTGAAAGCTATACGCAGAAGGAGAAAACTGCCAGTTTCAATCCCGGCTCCGCCAGCTCAAAGCCGAAGATATCGAAGACCCTTACTTCTTCACTGACGACTTTTTTCGAGAGCAAGATGTCTATGTTCCCACCTTTGGTTGGAACTTCTTCAGCTTCAGAGTTGGTCAGAGAATTACTTTGTGGATAAAAGGTTTTGAGCATGACAATTTCGAGCGGATGGATTATGCAGTCCTGCATTCGCTGCATCTTACGTGAGCAACTTTTTGCTCGACCTAGTTACGGAGCTATTTGCTCACACTTATCAGTGAAAAAAGCACTCTCTCTGTAGAGAGCACCTGCGGCAAAGATACGAAAGTTAGGGAGAATCGTCAACTGCCAGATCACTATCAGAGAGGGCTTGGCACACATCTTCGCTATAACCTTTGCTCTTACAACTCTGGTACAGCATGTCAATTGGGTTAGTCGCTTTTCCACTCGGTTTCTCCATCTCCATAGTTATGGTAGTAACCTCAGGTTCTTCTACGCTCTGGTCCGCCGAGGAGGTAGTAACCTCAGGTTCTTCTACGCTCTGGTCCGCCGAGGTAGTTGAACCAGTCGAGTCTCCGCGCTGATTGGTCAAGATAGAACTTCCGGGTGCTGTTTGGCTGAAAGTCACCTTAGCTGTCAATAGAATCAAAGCGGTAGGAAGAACTATAGTTAAACGAAATAATTTCAGCATTGTATTAGTACTCAGTAAAACGGACTAATAGAGCATGTCGAACTAGGGGTTAGTGGGGAGGCTTCACATGAGGAAAGCGATTACTCATTGATTGGATATAAAGGGAAGAGGATGCGTTTTCGTAAAACCCATCGCCTTTTGCGAGTGCTGCACAGTTATTTCCAAACCCCTTAGATTACTTGCTGAGTCCGCTACATCATTCGTCCAGCCCCCAGAGAACTGTTAAAATTCAAGAAATAGGACGCAGTGTTGGTGACATCCTCCCCCACTAACCGCTCATGGGTATAGTGGGGGCTTCCAATTTCACAACTGGAAATTCCTGTTTCAACGGACTTTACCAAATGACCGGCATGCCGAGTCACCCAGCGATAGTTTCCCTCCACAGGCTGACACCGTGAGTCCCACAGCATTTATTGCTCGAACCAAAATAGGGAAGTGCAGCATTGAGATCTCGGTTTAAGACCGTCAAACATTTCGGACAGTCGTGAATCCGAATTTCTAAAGTTTTCGGTACTTTCCATCCGCAAGTGCTGCAATCAGTCGTAGTACCATGAGGTTTGACTTTCACAACTCGGACGCCGCGTTTGACCGCCACTGCTTCCAGTATTGTGATGAATTCACACCTTACTGCCGCATCCAGGATTGACTTAGCTAATCTTGTTCTAGCCAAACCTTGAATATTTAGATCTTCTACGCCGATGAGATCATAGGTTTTAACTAGTTTGTGTGCAACTTTGTAATGAAACTCTTTTCTAGCAGCGCTTAAGGCGTTGATGAATCCGGGCTACCCGATTTTTCTGCTTTTGGGCATTGTTAGACCCTTTCTGCATTCGAGTCTGGCGGCGTTTGCCAAGCGCTAACCGATGACGGGAATGCCGGAAATTCTGCTGAATAGGTTCTGTCTCGCCATCGGAAGTTGTTAAAAACTCATGCAGTCCCACGTCAACACCGACTGCTGACTTGACTTGAGCAAGCGGAATTAATCCAGGTACAGTTTTATCTTCTAGACTGATACTCGCGTACCAACCGTCAGCCTGTTTGACCAGAGTGCAAGTCTTCAGTCTGAAACCATCAGGCAGTGGACGATGAAGAATGATTGGCATTGCCCCGATCTTGCTCAGGGTCAATACTTCATTTCTGATATTCGCTCCGGCTTTTTCACTATTCACCCGTGGAAAAGTAAATGAGCGTAACCCACCTTTCTTTTTGAACCGTGGTCTACCTCCTCGTCTACCAGAGTTATCAGGCGGAGTGTCGGCGGGGGAAGCAACCCGACCGCCGAACCTCCTTGTTTGATCCACCGCTCCCAAGCTTTCTCTAAGCGCTTAAGATTCTGCTGTTGAACATCGTGGTAAATATTTTTGTATTCGGGAAACAATGCTTTGGTTTGCTTAAGTTCTCCTGCCTGCAAATAGTAATTCGGAAATAACCCAGGAATTTCCCCAATCGGTGTACTAATCAAACTACATCTATCAACCAAACACCGAGTTCTGCGTAGCCAATCCAACCTTTGCCCCAAAGCATAGTTTTGATGACGACGCAGCAGTTCGCACCACCAATCCATTTGGGCTTGCTGTTTGACATCTGGCTGAATTCGGTACTGGTAGGTTAGCAGCATTGTGTATATTCTAACACATGTCTTAGTCCTAGTTGAGTACCTTGTCCGCAATTCCCGAGCGAAAATGCGGTGTGGTGAGACGGCGCTGCAGGAGGGTTTCCCTCCGTAGGCGACCGCGAACCCGTAGGGCTCTGCCTCCCGCATTATTCGCGTCCTCCCACTAAAACATCGCTGCGCTCGTTTATAGTGGGAGTACCGCAAGCGGATTGAGAGATGGATAAGCCATCAAAAAGACAACAATGCCGACTGTCAGAGTAGAAGCCAACCTATCCTGCGATGATTTACTCCAAGCCGTCGAGCAGTTAAACTTGCCTGAATTGGAACAATTTACTTTGCAGGTTATAGCCCTACAAGCCCAGCGAAAAGCCCCTAACCTACCCAAAGACGAAGCCACGCTATTACTAAAAATCAATCAAGGCATCCCCTCTGACATGCAAAAGTGCTAAGCTAATAGATATCTAATTTGCAACAACTCTATTACCCTTATTACGGACTTTCCTATTCCAGTTAATCACTAGCTCGCCATCATTGAGCAAACTTTTTAGGAGTTCTTTAAGCTGCTTGACAGAC
>JAABUQ010004414.1_pt1 | contig 24035 bp, 15 predicted proteins | sample 5560001 | NCBI WGS metagenome assembly JAABUQ01 (sample SAMN10711888, study PRJNA513371) | rock metagenome | isolation source: Antarctica rocks | place: Antarctica: Victoria Land, Finger Mt nord | collected 2015-12-18
GCAGGGGCAGACCTCGCAAGCCCGCCTGACGATCAACGCCGAACTGCTCCTCGAGGAGGTGCAACGCAACGAGCGGTATCTCACGGCCATGATCTTCTGGCGGGATGTTCGTGAAGTCGGCACGAGTCTCCTGATGGTCCCCTTGTGGCTTTACCTGGGAGTCAAGAACTCCTCGCCCTGGACGTGGTATCTGACGGTGCCGGCCCTGTTGTGGGTTGCCGGGTACATGCTGGCGGACCGGATGCGTCACAAACGGCAACCGCCCGAGCCGAGCGAACCGCTCCGCCAGCGCGTGGAGGGTTCGCTGGCGCAGGTCGAGCATCAAATCTGGTTGCTTCGTAATGTGCACTGGTGGGCTCTTCTGCCTCTCGCCCTTGCGATGCTGGCTTTCTTCGGCCAAGTCGCATGGCAGGAGCGGGCGGGCGGCTGGTGGACGGCTCTCGCCGTATCAGAAGTGGTCGCCCTCGGAGTTGGCGTGCTTGCCGGTATCTCCTGGATGAACCGATACGCCGTCCGCCGCGAGCTTGAACCACGACGCCGGGAGATGGAGACGCTGCTTATGAGTCTCGAAGACGAAACGCCTGACGCGAGCTGATAATTGGCTGCAATGAATCCATGCACCTATAGTGCGGTAGCCCTGCGTTCGAGGCCGCGGAATGCCATGTCCATTAAGTTGCTGCGTATGGGGTCGGGCTACCGACCCCAGCCACCCAGCAAAGCGCATCCCAATCCTGAGGAGCACGCGTTTCCGCTCCAGCCGGCGGACGCACGCGGCCTTGTCGAGGTCGGCACCCAGGCCGATCTCGGCGTCGGCGCGATCCGCGAGTCGAGTTGTGGCGCTGGGCTCCGGGGGCGGGGATGCGTACAATGGCCCGGAGGCGACCGGCTCAATGGCCGGTTCTCTCCGCTAAGGTCGGGGTCGACCGGGAAGGCGAGGGTATGGAGCGGTTGACCATCCTCTGCTTCGCGGGGACTTATGGTCTGGCGCTGGCCAGCGACCTGACCCGGCTGGTCGTGCGCAATCGGGGGCGCTGGTCGCTGACGCTCGCGCTGACGGCGCTGGGCTGGGCCGTCCATACCGCCTTCCTCGGCAATCTGGCCCGGGAACGGCACGCCCTGCCGGTCACGACGGTCTATGAGTCGCTGCTGGTGCTGGCCTGGCTCCTGGCGGCGATCGATCTGTACCTGGTCGTCCGCTCCCCCAAGCCGGTGGCCGTCGGCGTGTTCATCCTGCCGCTGGTCCTGACACTGGCGACCGCCGCCGGGCTGTCGGGCGAGGGGGTGAGCTGGGGAGGTTGGGGTGGCTGGCCCATGTTCTGGGGGATGGTCCACGGCCTCTTGCTCCTGGCGGGCGTCGTGAGTGCGTGCGTGGCGTTCCTCGCCGGGCTGATGTACCTGGCCCAGGCGAACCGGCTGAAGCGGAAGCGGCCGGGGGGGTACGGGCTGGCCTTGCCGAGCCTGGAGCAATCCGAGCGGTTGAACCGCGGGGCGATCACCCTGGCCTTCCCGCTGCTGACCTGCGGCATGGCGATCGGCCTGGCCCTGATCCCCGCCCTGCGCGAGGGGAACGGGCGGCACCTCGGCTGGACCGACCCGAAGGTCTTGAGCACCGGGGCCTTCTGGCTGGTCTTCGCCGCGCTTTTGCACGCGCGCTACCGCCCGGCGATGCGTGGCAGGCGGGTGATGGTGCTGACGGCGGTGGCCTTCGCCTTCCTGGTCTTCGCCCTGATCGGCGTCGGCCCGATCCTGCCGACGGACCACGGCGCGGGCCGCGTCGACGGGAGGGCGCGTTGAAGCTCCTGGCCCTGGGAGTCGACCACCGATCAGCACCGACGGCCGTTCGCGAGGCCCTGGCCTTCGACGGCCCGAAGCGCGACGAGGGGCTCGACGCGCTGGCGGGCGCATTCCCGGGCGCCGAGTTCGCGATCCTCTCCACGTGCAACCGCGTCGAGCTGTATTCGGCCGGCGACCTCGCGGCCGTGCCCGGCGTCGGGGCCTTGACGGACTTCCTCGCCCGGTTCCACGATCGGCCGGTCGACGCCTTCGTCGCCCACCTGGTCGACCATCACGACGAGGGGGCCGTCACCCACCTCTTCCGGGTCGCCGCCAGCCTGGAAAGCCTGGTCCTGGGCGAGGGCCAGATTCTCGGCCAGGTCAAGGAGGCGCACCTCGCGGCCAAGGTCCGCAAGACCGCCGGGCCGATCCTGCACCGGGTCTTCGAGCAGGCCCTGCGTGTCGGCAAGAAGGTGCGCGAAGTCACCGGCATGGACCAGGGCAAGCTCTCGATCGCCAGCGTCGCGGTCGACGTGGCCCGCGACATCTTCGACACCTTCTCCGACAAGACGGTTCTGGTCATCGGCGCCGGCAAGATGGGCGACCTGACCCTGCGGCACCTGGTGGGCCTGTCCCCCGGCCGCATCCTGGTCACCAACCGCCACCCCGAACGCGCCGAGACCGCCGCGGCGCGCTGGGGGGGCGAGGCCGTCCCCTTCGACCGGCTGAACCTCGCGTTGATCGAGGCCGACCTGGTCATCAGCACCACCGCGGCCGAGGCGCCGATCGTCAGCTACGACCAGTACCTGCGTGTCCGGCGCGCCCGTCGCAACCGCCTGGCCCTGATCCTGGACATCGCCGTGCCGCGCGACTTCGACGAGGCGATCGGTCGGATCGACCAGGTCTACCTCTACAACGTCGACGACCTGAAGGCGCGGGCCGACCTGAACCGCCAGGCGCGCCGGCGTGGCATCGACCCGGCCGTCGCGATCATCGAGGCCGAGACCGCCGCCTGCCTGGCCGCGTTGCGGCACCACCACCACGCGGGCGCCCTGCTGCGCCAGCTCGGCGACCACGCCGACGCGGTGCGCCTCCGCGAGCTCGACGCCGTCTTCGCCCGCTGCCCCGAGTTGACGGCCCCCCAGCGCGAGGCCATCGCCCACCTGGCCTCGCGCCTCCAGAACCAGCTTTTGCACCATCCCCGCGCCGCCCTGCGCTCCGCCTGCGCCTCGGCCGCCCCCGAAGGCGACGACCCCCACCCCCTGCTTTCCGCCGTCAGGCACCTCTTCGGGCTGGCCGAGGGGGGGTAAATTCGGGCCCGGCTTGTTATCCTTCCCGACCCGAAGAGCTCGGTTCGATCGCATCCCCCGCGGTCGCCTCCGGCGCTTCTTCGAAGAGTGACACATACGCCTTATAGACGAAATGTCGGTTGCGCTTCTGGCCCGTGTATTCCTCCAGAATCCCGTGGCCGCAAAGTTTGTTGACCAAGTTATTCGCGTTGGCGGCGGTCAGCTCGGTCGCGGCGGCGGCCCCTTGGACCGAGATGTAGGGTGTTCCATAGAGAGACTCCAAGAGCACCAACGCCGTCCCCGCGCCCTTCCCCATCCGATCGACGATCATTTCGTGATCTTTCTCGCGAAGCCTCATGATCTGGCGAGCAACGCCCGTCGCCCCTTGCGACACCTCAAAGACCCCCTTGAGGAAGAATTTCAACCATTCCTCCCACCTCCCTTGATCCCGGATCGCTTGCAAACGGTCGTAGTATTCGGCGCGATGCCTCTTGAAGTAGTAGGATAAATATAAGAGTGGCTTCCTCAGAATTTCGTTCTTACAAAGCAGGAAGGTGATGAGCAGTCGTCCGATTCGCCCATTGCCGTCGAGGAAGGGGTGGATCGTCTCGAACTGGGCATGGATCAGGCCCAGCTTGATCAGAGGGGGCATCGGCCGGCTGTTGTGGATGAACGTCTCCAAGTCGCCGAGGGCGGATAACATCGCATGATGCGGCGGGGGAACGAATAGAGCGTCGGTCAAGGTGCAGCCCTGAGGCCCGATCCAATTTTGGGATCGCCGGAACTCTCCCGGATTCCGCTCATGACCGCGTGAATGCTTCAGAAGCCTTGCGTGGATCTCCTTGAGGAGGCGGAGGCTCACGGGCCACTGCTCCAGCCTCTTCAATCCGTGGTCCATTGCTGCCATGTAATCGATGACCTCGAGGATATCCTGGGTCGGGCCATCTTCGCGGGCTCTCGCCTCATATTCCAGGATGTCGATCAGCGAGGCTTGGGTCCCCTCGATCTGGCTGGATAGGACCGCCTCCTTCCTGACGTACATGTAGACGAATAGGTCGGGATCCGGGAGGATCTCGGTCGTCATGTCAAGACGAGCAAGGGCGCGATCCGCCTGGGAGACGAGCGTCCACATCTCGTCGTCATACTGAACCGCGGGCTCGGGCGGAAGTGCCTGCGGTATGAACGCTTTATAGCCCGTTGGCTGCTTGAGATATCGCCCCGCTCGCCCTTCTCGATCCCTGCCCATAATATTGTCACCCGCAACAAGGCCCCGCGGTCGCCGTCCTTATGATCACCAAATCGATTTGACGATAATAAGGGAATCGCGACAGCCGTGCCAATCGAGATTGAGATTGCTGAGGACGGCGATGGGGCATTACCCTGTTGAAGTTCACGCATCTTCCGCCAACAGGAGCATCCGGTGCTGGGAGAAGCGGATTTGAAGACGTACGTGTGGGGCGCGACGGCGCTTCTGTCGGCCCTCGGGCTGCTCGCCGGCTGCGGGGGGAAGAATGATTACGTGGCGCCGCCGCCGCCCGCGGTGACGGTCAGCCATCCCGAGCAGCGGAAGGTGACCAGCTACCTGGAGTACACCGGCGCGACCAAGGCGGTCGAGTCGGTCGACCTGCGGGCGCGGGTCAAGGGGTTCCTCAAGGAGCGGCTCTTCGAGGAGGGCTCTGACGTCAAGGCCGGACAGTTGCTGCTGGTCATCGATGAGGAACCCTTCCACGTCCGCGTCGAGCAGGCCAAGGCGAAGCGGGAACAGGCCGAGTCGGCCCTGACCAAGGCCGAGCAGTCCAAGGCCCGAGAGGTCGCCCGGTCGCAGCAGGCCCTCGACCAGGCGGCCCTGCTGCTGGCCCAGGTTGAGGAGGGCCGCCAGCGCATGCTGCTCTCGCGCAAGGCCTCCTCCAAGGAAGACCTCGACCGCGCCGAGGCCAATCGCAAGAAGGCCGACGCACAGGTCGAGTCCGACAAGTCCAGCCTGGAGCAGGCCGAGGCCGACCACCAGACCAACATCCTCGCCGCCAAGGCCAGCCTGGAGCAGGCCAAGGCCGACGTCCGCAACGCCGAGATCGACCTGGGATACTGCCGCGTCCACGCCCCCATCGACGGCCGCATCAGCCGAGGGATCGTGAGCGTCGGGAACCTCGTCGGCGACAACCAGGCCACGCTCCTGGCGACCATCCTGAAGGACAACCCGGTTTATGTCTATATGAGCGTTAGCGAGTCCGACCTCCTCCGCTTCCGCAAGATGGTCAGCCAGGGGAAGCGGCCCGACTACCGCAAGCACAAGATCCGGCTCGACATGGCCCTGTCCAACGAGAGCGGCTTCCCCCACGAGGGCCGCGTCGACTACACCGACCCCGGCGTCGACCCGGGCACCGGCACCATCATGGCGCGCGGGATCTTCCCCAACGACGACCACGACATCGTCCCCGGCCTCTTCGTCCGCGTCCGCGTCGCCCTGGAAGAGCACGACAAGGCCCTGCTGGTCCCCGAACGCTCCCTGTCGGCCGACCAGGCCGGGTCGTTCCTGCTGCTGGTCGGCGGCGGCAACGTCGTCGAGCAGCGCCCCGTCAAGGTGGGGGCGGCCATCGACGGGATGCGGGTGATCGAGGAGGGCCTCAAGCCCGATGACCTGGTCATCGTCAACGGTCTCCAGCGTGCCCGCCCCGGCCAGCAAGTCGACCCGAAGCAGGCCAAGGTGGAATCCGCCGCCGCCGTCGCCGCCGCCACCTCGAAGTGACGTGACGCCCCCGCCGATGGCCGCCCCATCGCCGAGCCCTCCCAGCGGAATCCTTTATGTTCTCGCGATTCTTCATCGAGCGCCCGATCTTCGCCAACGTGATCGCGATCGTCACCGTCCTGATCGGCGGGGTCGCGCTGGTGGGGCTGCCGATCGAGCAGTACCCCCAGATCACCCCGCCGACGGTTCAGGTCGCGACGAACTACCCAGGCGCCGACGCCAAGGTCCTTTCCGACACCGTCGCCAGCCCGATCGAGCAGGAGGTCAACGGCGTCCAGGACATGGAGTACCTGTCCTCCACCTGCGCCAGTGACGGGTCGTACAACCTGACGGTGACGTTCAAGGTCGGCACCAACCTCGACATGGCGCAGGTGCTCGTGCAGAACCGCGTCGCCATCGCGCAGCCGCGGCTCCCGCAGGAGGTGCAGCGCCAGGGGATCACCACCAAGAAGAAGTCGACGGCCATCATCATGGTCGTCGCCCTGACCTCGCCGAAGGGGGCCTTTGACAGCCTCTACCTGAGCAATTACGCCACCTTGCGGGTCAAGGACACGCTCAGCCGCATCCCCGGCGTCGGCGACATCCTCGTCTTCGGCAGCAGCAACTATGGCATGCGCATCTGGCTCGACCCGGAGAAGCTCAAGGCCCGCGAGCTGACCACCGAGGACGTGCTGCGGGCGGTCCGCGAGCAGAACGTGCAGGTCGCCGCCGGCCAGGTCGGACAGCCCCCCACCCCCGCCGGGCAGGGCTTCCAATACACCGTCACCACCCTGGGGCGGCTGGCCGACCCCGAGCAGTTCGGCGAGATCGTCATCAAGACCCAGGCCGACACCGAGAGCGCCACCGGACCGGCCTCCACCTCGGCGACCGAGTCCGACCCGGGCGAGGCCCCCAAGCAGGTCGGCGGGGCGCGGCTGACCCGTGTCAAGGACGTCGCACGCGTCGAGCTCGGCGGCCAGGTCTACGACCAGTGGTGCGACATCCACGGCGACGCCGCCGCGGGCGTCGCCGTCTTCCAGCTCCCCGGCGCCAACGCCCTGGACGTGGCCGACCGGGTCCAGGGCGCGATGGAAGGGCTCAAGAAGTCCTTCCCCAGGGACCTCGAATACTCCATCCCCTTCAACACGACCATCTTCGTCCGGGAGTCGATCCGCGAGGTCTACAAGACCCTCGTCGAGGCCGGCGTCCTCGTCCTGATCGTGATCCTGCTGTTCCTCCAGGACTGGCGGGCCGTGCTCGTGCCGGCCACCACCGTCCCGGTGACGATCATCGGCGCCTTCGCCGCCCTGGCCGCGCTGGGCTTCAGCGTCAACATGCTGACGCTCTTCGGGCTGATCCTGGCCGTCGGCATCGTGGTGGACGACGCCATCGTCATCGTCGAGAACGCCGCGCACCACATCGACCACGAGGGGCTCGACCCCAAGAACGCCACGATCAAGGCGATGTCCGAGGTCATCGGGCCGATCATCGGGATCACGCTGGTGCTGATGGCCGTCTTCCTGCCGACGGCCTTCCTCGGCGGGATCATCGGCCAGCTCTACCGCCAGTTTGCCCTGACCATTGCCGCCACGGCGCTCATCAGCGCCATCAACGCCGTGACGCTGAAGCCCGCGCAGTGCGCCACCTACCTGCGCCCCAGCCCCCCGCGCCGCAACGCGTTCTTCCGCGGCTTCAACGCCGTGTACGACCGCTGCGAGGCCGCCTATGTGGCCGTCGTCAGGCGGCTGGTCCGCCACACCGTCCCGACGATGCTGGCCTTCGTCGCCCTGGCGGGGCTGGCCGGCTGGTGGTTCACCCGGCTGCCCACGGGGTTCCTGCCGGTGGAGGACCAGGGCTACGCCATCGTCGGCATCCAGCTGCCCGACGCCTCCTCGCAGGTGCGCACCCGCGAGGTGGTCCACAAGGTCGAGGCGATCCTCAAGAAGACCGACGGGGTCGCCAACTGGGTGATGATCGGCGGCAACTCGGTGCTCGACGCGACGATCGCCTCCAACGCCGCGACGTTCTACATCGTCTGGAAGCCCTACGAGCAGCGGACCGGCCCGGGGCTCTCGCAGGAGGCGATCCTGGGCAAGCTCCGCGGCGAGTTCGCGACGATCCAGGACGCCTCCATCTTCGCCTTCGCGCCGCCGGCCATCCAGGGCCTGGGCGTGTCCGGCGGCTTCCAGCTTCAACTGGAGGACCGCGGCGGGGTCGGCCTGGCGGAACTCCAGCAGATCGCCGACGAGATGCTCCGCGACGGCAACGGCCAGAGCGGCCTGCGGGCCCTGAACTCCACCTTCCGCGCCGGCGTTCCCCAGGTCTACGCCGACGTCGACCGCGTGAAGGCCAAGAGCCTCGATATCCCCCTGGGCGAGGTCTTCGGAACGCTTCAGGCGTCGCTGGGGTCGGCCTACGTCAACGACTTCAACAAATTCGGCAGGACGTTCCAGGTCCGCGTCCAGGCCGACCAGAAGTTTCGCCTCAGGGCCGACGATATCCGCAGGCTGGAGGTACGCAACCTCCAGGGGCGGATGGTGCCGCTGGGGACGCTCGTCAACGTCAAGGATACGCTGGGGCCACAGAGCATCAGCCGGTACCAGATGTACCCCACCGCGTCGATCAATGGCGAGGCCGCGGCGGGCTTCAGCTCCGGGCAGGCGATGACCCTGATGGAACAGATGGCCGCCAGCAAGCTGCCGACTTCGGCGGGGTACGACTGGACCGGCATGTCGTATCAGGAGAAGGAGGTCCAGACCAAGGGCATCCACCCCTTCGGCGTGACGATCTCGCAGACGACCTACACCTTCGTCCTGGCGGTGCTGCTGGTCTACCTCGTGCTGGCCGCCCAGTATGAAAGCTGGTCGGCGCCCGCCGCCGTCATCCTGGTGGTGCCCCTGGCCTTGCTGGGCGTCGTCACGGCCGTCGCGGTGCGCGGGATGGACGTCAACGTCTACACGCAGATTGGCATCGTGCTGATCATCGCCCTGGCCAGCAAGAACGCGATCTTGATCGTCGAGTTCGCCCGCGAGCTGCGTGCCAAGGGGCGGACCACGGTCGAGGCGGCCGTCGAGGCCTCGCGCCTGCGGTTCCGGCCGATCCTGATGACCTCCTTCGCGTTCATCCTGGGGATCTTCCCCCTGGTCAACGCCCAGGGCGCCGGCGCCGCCAGCCGCCAGGCCCTGGGCACGGCGGTCTTCGGCGGCATGATCGCCTCGACCGTCCTGGCCGTCTTCTTCGTCCCGGTCTTCTTCGTCGTCATCCAGCGCCTCGGCGAGGTCCGCCTCCGCCTCCGCCGCCGTCGCCCCGCGGCGCTGCCCGACCTCGACGGCACGGCCCCCGCCCCGATCGAGGTGGCCTCCCACCCCTGATCGCATCGCAGGCGATGGCCGGGTATCCTTCTGGATTCTGGAGATGGATGACGGTTCCCGGCTGGCCCGGACAACGAGTGGAGGCCGTCCGACTCTTCGAGGACTTCCCTATGAGGTGAAGCCCGGGGATATAGGCCATTCCGGAGAGGCGACCGCCCTCACGATGTGCCGCCAGTCCCCCCGGCTCCGCCACATACACTGGGATGGATGCGTAAACGCCCTAAATCCCCGGGTATTCAGGTCATATGGCCTAAGGCGAAGAGTCGGACGGCCTCCACTCGTGGTCCGGGCCACCCGAAGAAGGGCGGTGAAGCTCCAGAATCGAGAGCGACATCCGGCGGAAAGGCCGGGCCGGCGCGACCTAGCTTGCCGGGCTCGGGCGCTGGTAACGTGGAACGGTTCCCGGGAAACGCCAGGACGGGGCGGGGCGATCGCCGCGCCGAGGGGATGAGAGACGAGGCCCGCTCATGGTTCGTTCGGCACTCTTCGCGTGCGTCTTGGCCCTGCCCTCGCTGGCCCTGGGCGCTGCCTCCGATGGGTTCGACAAGGCCCGGCAGCTCTGGAAGACGGGCAAGTATGCCGAGGCGCAAGAGGCTTACGACGCCCTGCGCCTGAGCCCTTCGGCCTGGAGCATCGCCGGGGTCTCGCGGCTGACTCTGGGCCGCGCCGACTGCCTGGCCAGCCAGGGCGAGAGCGATCGCGCGATCGCCGCCCTGAAGCGGCTCGTGGCCTGGCAGCGGTTCAACGCCGATGCCTGGGCCCGCCTCGCCGAGCTGCAATTCTCCAGGGGCCAGTGGGACCAGGCCGACGCCTCGGCGCACCGGGCGACGCGGATCAGGGCTGACCACCTGCTGGCGCGCTGGGTGCTGGTCAAGCTCCACGACGCCCGCGGCGAGCGGAAGGCGGCGATCGACCAGTGCAAGTGGTTCGTCGACCACTACAACACGCATCAGGACACACTCAAGAAAGACGCCAACGCCCTGGTGTTGATCGGGCAGGCGTCCGAGGAATACTATCGCGCGGAGGCCAAGGGGGAGCAGCTCGCCGAGGCCCTCAACGACGTCATCAAGGAGATCTACGACCAGGCGTTGCAGGTCGACCCGCAGTGCTGGCAGGCCCCCTGGCTGGAGGGGCGGCTGTTTCTCTCGGGGTACAACGAGAAGAACGCGATGCAGGAGCTGAACCGGGCCAAGGTCATCAACCCCCGGTCGGCCGAGGTTCTGGTGACGATCGGTAATGCCGACCTGCAATCGTACAAGCTGGCCGCGGGGCGTTCCAAGGCCGAGGAGGCGCTGGAGATCAACCCGCGGTTCGCGCCGGCGCAGGTTCTGCTGGCCGACCTGAACATCTCCGACGAGCGGTTCCCCGACGCCCTGGCGGCGGCGCGGCGGGCGGTGGCTGAGAACCCCAAGGAGGAGGAATCGCTGGCGAGGCTGGCGACGGCATACCGCCTGATGGTCGACCCCGTCGGCGCGGCGGCGGCCGAGGCGGTCGCGCTGTCGGTCAACCCGAAGCCGGCCTCCTTCTATGCCGCGCTGGGGGAACGCCTGGCCGACCGCCGCAAGTACCACTCCGCGGAGCGCGCGTTGCTGCTCTCGGTGGCCGCCGACCCGGCACGGGCCGACTCGCGCATCGGCCTGGGGATGCTCTACATGCAGGTGGGCCGGGAGGCCGAGGCCCGCGACCTGTTCAAGGCCGCCTTCGCCGCCGACCCCTTCAACGTCCGCGCCGACAACATGATGAAGGTGCTGGAGCACCTGACCACCTACACCCCGATCAAGACCGACCATTACAGCGTGCTGGTCGACCCCGCGCAGGACGACCTGCTGGGCAAGTACATCGCGAAGTACCTGGAGTCGATCCACGGCGAGCTGACGACCCGCTTCGGCTACTCGCCGCCGGGCCTGACGCAGATCGAGATCCTCAAGACCCACCAATGGTTCAGCGGGCGGACGACCGGCCTGCCCTTCATCCCGACCGTGGGCGCCTGCACCGGCAAGGTCGTCGCGCTGGCCAGCCCCAAGCCCCTGCCCAAGCCGTTCAACTGGGCTCGCGTGATGAAGCACGAGGTCGTCCACGTCATCACATTGCAGCAAACCGATTTCAACATCCCCCACTGGTACACCGAGGCCCTGGCCGTCGAGAGCGAGGGCTTCCCCAGGCCGCAGCCCTGGAACAAGCTCTTGCTGGAGCGCGTGGCGGGCCGCTCCAAGCTGCTGAACCTCGACACCATCAACCTCGGCTTCATCCGCCCCAAGGAGGCCGACGAGCGGCAGCTCGCGTATTGCCAGGCGCAGCTCTACGCCCAGTACATGCTCAAGCGGTTCGGACCCACCGCCCTCATCAAGATGCTCGACGCCTACCGCCGCGGCCTGACGACCGACCGCGCCATCGACGACTGCTTCCACGTCGAGAAGGCCGACTTCGAGGCCGAATACCTCAAATTCCTCGACGAGGTCGTCCACACGATCCGCACGCGCGTCAAGGACGAGGAGCCGGTGAAATTCTCGCAGCTGGAGAAGCGGGTCAAGGCCAAGCCCGACGACCCCGACCTCAACGCCCGCATGGCCTACGAGCACTTCGCCCGCCGCGATTTCAAGGCCGCCCGCCCCTTCGCCGACAAGGCCCTGAAGCTGAAGCCCCACCACCCAATGGCCAGTTACGTCCTGGGCCGCCTGCTCGCGAGTGTCGGCGATGAGCCCGGCGCCCTGGCTGTCCTGGAGCCGGCGCTTGACGCGGACCACCCCGACGAGCGGGTCCTCGACCTCCTGGCCGAGCTGACCATGAAGGCCGCGTCCGACTCGACGCTTGACGCCGAGGCCAAGTCTCGCAAGCTCGCCGAGGCCGAGCGGCTGTACGAGCTGGCCCGCAAGGACGACCCGGTCCACACCAAATGGATTGCCGGCCTGGCCCGCGTGCATCTCCGGCAGAAGGAGGAGGCGAAGTTCCTGGCCGACCTGGCGATGATCGCCGACAACGACGCCGACGACCTCACCGTCCGCAAGGAACTGGCCGACCGCCACCTGAAGCGCGGTGAGGCCGAGAAGGCCGAGCACTGGGCGACCGAATGCCTCTATGTCGACGTTTACGACCCCGCCAACCACGCCACCCTGGCCGACGCCCTGGCCGCCAGGAAGAAGTTCCCCGAGGCCGTCGAGGAATTCCAGGTCGCCCTCCAGGCCAAGGTCAAGAAGCCCAACGACGTGAAGGTCCGCATGGCCCGCGCCCAGCTTGGCCAGAGCAAGCCCGACGAGGCCAAGGCCACCCTCGACGCCGTCCTGAAGGCCGACCCCGAACACCCCGCCGCCAAGGCGCTCCGGGAGGAGATGGATCAGGAGAACGGCAAGGAGAAGGAGAAGGACAAGGACGCGAAGTAACTCACCCCGGCCCACCCTTCAGGGCCTCCAGCTCGCGGCGGAGGCGTGCAAGCTCCTCCTCGGCATGTCGTCGGCCCTCGGCCTCACGGAGGGCGGTGCCCTCGGCATGTCGTCGGGCCTCGGTTTCTCGGAGGATCAGTTCCTCGCTCGTGGGCAGGCGGGAGCCGGTGGCCGGGTTGAACAGTCGCAGTTCCAAGCCGTCGCGTTCCAGGTGCAGGCCCGTGACCATGCTCGGCAGGCGGCCCGCGACGGGCGCGATCGGCTCGTAGCGGCCCTCGACCAGGCGATGACCCTGGAACGGCGGCTTGAGGTACTCGGCGAAGGGGTCGAACAGGAAATATTCCCGCACCTTCAGGATGTCCCGATACAGGGCGAACTTCTTGTCCGTGTCCTCCTTCCTCGTGGACTTCGAGGTCAACTCGATCACGAAGTCGGGGGCGTGGTCTTCCTCCCAGATCAGGTAGTTGTCGCGACGCCGCTTCGCGATCCCCAGGGTGATGAGGACGTCGGGCGAGACGTGCTTGTGCTTGTCCCCCTCGACGTAGAAGACCAGGATGTTGCCCGAGACGTACACCATCGGGTCGTCGGCGTAATGCCGCTTCAGGGCCTGGATCAGGTCGACCATCTCGTCGCGATGCACGTCCGTCTCGGCCATGGGGCGTCCGTCGCTCGTGGGGTAGTCCACCACCCTGGCGGTGTTCGGGGACTGGGGAATGGTCGCCATGATCCTGGGGCTCCCGGGGCGAGCGGCGCGGGTTCCTTCATGACGGCCGCCCGCGGCGATCGTAGCAAACCCCCGAGACGGGCCGCCAGGGATTTGCACGGGCATCACGAATCCCTTAAGATGACCGCCTTATGCACGAACCACCCGCGGGCGGCCTGACACTCGGCGACCTCCAGCGCCGGATACGTGCCCTCTACGGCGCGAAGGACGAGGCGCGGGGCGACTCGGCCACGTTCCTCTGGCTGGCCGAGGAGTTCGGTGAGCTCGCCACGGCCCTGCGCAGCGGGTCGCACGAGGAGCTGGCCCTGGAGATGGCCGACGTCCTGGCCTGGCTCGCGACGCTCGCCAACATCCGGGGCGTCGACCTGGAGGCCGCCGTCCTCGGCAAGTACGGTCGAGGCTGCCCCGGCTGCTCGGCGACGCCCTGCACCTGCGACCCGGCCGAGAAACCCTGATCCCACGAACTGAGATTCGCAATCGCCATCGCATTTGCATTCGTATCTTCACCCCTTGAGGATCGTCCCCATGCAACCCGGACGCGGACGGCGGCGATTCACCGGGGTGATCGGCAAGGCCCTGGCCTGGTCCGCGCTCCTCGCGGGGCTCCTGGCGACGGGGGCGGCCCACGCGGCCGAGGAGCCGATCACGATCGAGTCGATCCGGGTCGGGTTCCAGGACAGGTTCAAGCCCGGCACCTGGACGCCCGTCTGGGTCGACCTCAAGGCCGGCTCGGCGAATTTCAACGGGGTGGTCGAGGTGGTCGTCACCGACGACGACGGCACCCCGACCGCCTTCCGTCGCGAGTTCAGTGCCCCGGCGCGTGGGGAGATCGTTCAGGTCTCCACCTACGCCCGGCCCGGCCGGCACGACGTGGACTTCATTGTCCGCGTCTACGACGCGGCGACGGGCCGCATGGCCGCCTCCCGGACGTTCAACAACGTCGAGCCGCTCAACCGGGGCCAGACCCTGCTGCTGACGATCGGCCGCGTCTCGGGGGTCGACCAGGTTCCCGGCGTCGCGGTCACGGGCCCCGAGGCCCCCGTCACCAGCGCCGTCGGGGGGCAGATCATGGTCGTGCCGCTGCGCGTGCCCGGGGGCATCCCCGCCCGGTGGTACGGCTACGAGGCGGCCGAGGTCGTCGTCCTGAACACGAATCAGCAGGAAGCGTTGGAGGCCCTCAACGCCGGCCGGGGCGAGGCTCTCAAGGCGTGGGTCCGCAATGGCGGCCACCTCGTCGTGACGATCGGCGAGAAGTGGCAGACGGTCCTCGGCAGCGTGCTGGAGCCCTTGCTGCCGGCCCTGCCCTCCGGGCGCGAACGCCTGAACGACCTGGGGACCTTGGAGTCGTTCGCCAAATCCAGCAGGCCGATCGTCCCGGTCGGCGAGAAGGCGATGCTGGTCACGACCCTGGATCCGGTTGAGGCGCGGGGCGGGCGTGACATCGGGACCTCCAACCTGGTGGTTCGCGGCCATTACGGCTTCGGCCGGGTGACGGTTGTTGGCCTGGACGTGGACCAGCGGCCGTTTTCCGACTGGCCCGACCGCAAGGATTTCTGGGTCAAGGTGCTCGACCTCGGCCGCCGCGCCGGCGAGGGCGAGACCTCCAACTCGAACACGGTCGCCGTGAGCGGGTTCTACCAGAGTCAGGTCTTCGACGTGGGGGGCGCCCTGCACCAGAGCATGGAGCAGTTCGCGGGCGTGCGGCTGGTGCCGTTCGGCTACGTGGCCTTCTTCGTCTTCCTCTACATCCTGCTGATCGGCCCCGGCGACTACTTCTTCCTCAAGAAGGTCGTCAAGCGAATGGAGCTGACCTGGGTGACGTTCCCCCTGATCGTCGTGACCGTCAGCACCCTGGCCTACGCCGCGGCCTTCGCCGTGAAGGGGACGGAGCTGAAGGTCAACAAGGTCGACGCCCTCGACGTGGACCAGACGACCGGCCTGGTGCGCGGATCGACCTATTTCACCATCTTCAGCCCGCAGAACCGCGACTACGACCTGTCGGTCGCCCCGGTGCCCACGGACCGCGAGGCCCCGAGCCCCATCGCGGCCGAATCCGACAAGCGGGCCGCCGGGGTCGAAACGTTGGTGAGCTGGTTCGGCGCGCCGGAAGGCCCCCTGGGCGGGCCGGGCGGGTCCGGCGGCGGCCTGTCGCTCTCGGCAGGCTCCTACGCCTACGAGCCAATGGGCGAGCCCCGGACCTTGCAAGGGGTCCGCGTGCCGATCTGGACCACCAAGGCGTTCCGCGGTCGCTGGTTCGGGGTCGCCGGGGCGGCCGTGGTCGACGCCGACCTCTCCAACTCGGGGGACGAGCGCCTCGCCGGCACGATCACCAACCGCCTGCCCCGCGCCCTTCGCAACACGCTGCTGATCCGCGGCACGCGCTATTACGACCTCGGCGAACTGAAGCCCGGGCAGACCAAGGCCATCGGCGAGTTGAACCCCTCGACTCTGTCCACCAAGATCGACGGCATCCTGCAACGGCTCCCCGGTACGTCCGCAAATAGGTCCGGCGATCAGCCCCCCCCAGACACCTCGGGCATGGCCAGGCGGGCCGAGTTCGTCTTCGCGGCAATGTTCCGCGACGCCGGCACGATCACGGGAAGCCCGGTCGGCAACCTGACGACCCACGACCTCGACCTCTCCGGCCAGCTCGCCCTGGACCGCCCGATGCTGGTGGCCGAGGTCGACGGCCCCGCCGCCACAATTGGCCTCGGGAAGATCACCAGCGTCCCGAAGGTTGAGCAGACGACCGTGATCCGGGTGATCCTCCCCCCGGAAAAATAGCCGGCCCGCTGACCCGGAATCGCACTCGGACACAGACGGACAGGACAGGACAAAGGGCACGCCATGATCGAGACGCGCGACCTGACCAAGATGTACGGCGACCTGTACGCCCTGAACCGCCTGAACCTGACGCTCGACCAGGGGGATGTCTACGGCTTCATCGGCCCCAACGGCGCCGGCAAGACGACGACGATGCGCATCCTGGCCACGCTCCTGAACCCCACCTGGGGCGAGGCGACCGTCTGCGGCTACTCGATCTACACCGGCGCCAAGGAGATCCGCCGCACGATCGGCTACATGCCCGACTTCTTCGGCGTGTACGACGACATGAAGGTCATCGAGTACCTGGAATTCTTCGCCGCCGCCTACCGCATCAAGGGACCGGCGCGCAAGAAGATCTGCGAGGAAGTCCTCGAACTCGTCGACCTGACCTACAAACGCGATGCCCTGGTGACGAGCCTCTCGCGCGGGATGACGCAGCGGCTCGGCCTGGCGCGGGTGCTGCTGCACGACCCGCAGGTTCTCCTGCTGGACGAGCCCGCCTCGGGCCTCGACCCCCGCGCCCGCATCGAGATCCGCGCGCTGCTGAAGGAGCTGCGGTCGATGGGCAAGACCATCCTGGTCTCCAGCCACATCCTGCCGGAGCTGGCCGACATCTGCAACAAGATCGGCATCATCGAGCAGGGTGTCCTGCACGTCAACGGCTCGGTCGTCGACGTGATGAAGCAGGTCCGCACGGATATCGTCCTGAACATCCACGTCTCCGACCGCCTGACCGAGGCCGCCAACTTCCTGGAGGCGCAGCCGGAGGTGGAAAGCGTCCAGGACAAGAACAGCGTCCTGGTCGTCAAGATGAACACCGGCGTCAATCAGTACAGCTTTCTCGCCAGCCGTCTGATTGCCGAGGGCTACGACCTCACCCTCTTCAAGGAGGATGAGATCAACCTTGAAACCGCGTTCATGCACCTGACCAAGGGGATCACGAGCTGATCCGCTCCGCACAGCCCCCTTGCGGCCAGGGCGTCGGGGCGAGCCCGCACCCTGGCCGCAAGGGGCCCCGGATCATCGGTTGTTGAAACCGCCGAGGTTGGCGACAGTCACCCCCGACACGATCAGGCTCGGGCTGACGTTGCGAATCACGAGTCGGCTGAAGGGTGAGGGGGCGCCTGGCTCGATGATCGTGCCGAAGATGTAGAGCGGCCCTCGCAAGGTCCGATTGATCAGGAAGGTGCTTCCTGGGTTGATCGTCAGGTTGCCGTTGATGACGCCCCCCTGCCCGCTCGGCCCTGACCCCTTGGCGATTTGCCCGACCAGGCCCAGGTCGCGGTTGATGCCGAACGACGAGCCGCCGGTCAGCGAGATGCTTCCGCCGACGCTCAGCGAGTTCAGGTCGCCGATCGTGCCGCCGGGTGTCCCGATCTGGATGCCCGGACCGCCCGAAAGGCTGAGGTCGTTCAGAACGTCGAGGGTATTGAGCGTGCCCGCGGTGGTGATCGACGCCCCGGGCGCCAGGGCCGTGAACGCGATGCGGTCCACCGTCGCCGTCCCGGTGATGTTGATCGGGCCGGACAGGATCGCGTCGCGATAGCCGAGAATCTGGTTGATCTGGCCGCTGGTCACCGTGATCTTCCCCACCCTCAGATACGGGCTGGCCGCGCTGGTGGCGTTGAAGTTGTGTGCGTTGCCGGGTCCCCGGGGCCTGGCGCGGGGGTCGATGGTCAGGACGGTATTGCTGTTCGACCCGTCAACGATCAGCTCGACGGTGCCGCCCTTCAGGGCACGGGCCCGAATTCGCCCGGCCTCCTGGACGCTGACGTCGAAGATCCCGCCGTCGGGGGTCCTGATCTCGACGATCTGACCGCCGTAGGCGGTCTGGAAGGTGTAGCCCCTCCCCGCCGCGAAGCCCTGATGAGTCTGGGCCTGGGCGCGGGTCGTCGACAGCAAGAGCTTTGATTCCAGCCCGTCGAGAGTCGGCCGCAACGCCCGACGGCTCCTCGCGCGATCTCCGGTCATCCCAAGATCCTCCCTGGCACGGACCCGGCCCGGCTCTCGCAGGGCGCGAGGAGTGCGCGGCGAAATCGTCCGCGAGTCCTCGTCACCTTCCCGCCCTCCTGTATCGTCCCGCTCGCCACCTCGGGCCCGGCCGTTCCTGGCCGCGAGGTGGCTCACCGTTCGCGTTGAGCGGGCCGCGAGGGTCGACGCGATTGGGCCGGTTCCTCCGCGACTCTCACAGGTTCCCGGTTCTTGCCAGAACACTCCGGGTCGACGCGGACGGCGAGTCCGTCATTCCTCCTTCGGGTCATCGGGTCTCGGTTCGCGGCCCGAGATCCTCCGCTCGACTTCCACCAGCAGCGGCGAGCCTTCGAGATTCGCGTCGCGGGCCACGGCGGCGAGGGCGGGCCCGAGCCGAGGATCGTCCAGCGCCACGAGGCTTTCGAGGGCGGCCTGGCGGACGGGCAGCGAGGCATCGACATCGGCGAGCAGGGCCGCGAGGCGGTTGCGGATGCCCTCGCCCCCCGGCCCGGGGCGTGCGAGTAGCTTGGCGGCGGCGCGGGCCGCGGCGATGACCACCTCGTCGCGGCGGGAGGCCAGCGCCTCGTGGACGATCGGCCGCGCCTGGGCCGACCCCAGGTCTCCCAGGCCGATCAAGGCCGAGGCGGCGAGCGGGTCTCCTGGTGCGCGGGCGATCTCCAGCAGCTTCGGCGTGACGTCCTCCTGGCCGAGCCGGGCCAGGGCGCGGATGGCGGCGGCGTTCCAGGCCAGGTCGTTGCTGGACTCCCAGATCCGACGAAGCTCGGGGATCGCCTTGGGCTCGCCGATCGCCGCGATCGCCTCGACAGCCTCCTCGCGCAGGGCTGCTTGCGACAGGTGCTCCAGGGCTCGGGCATAGCCGTCGCGGAAGCCGTGCCGTCCCAGAAAGGCGACGAGGCGGAGCTTGCGGGACGGGTCGCCCTCCTCGTCCAGGTGCGGCCAGAGGGCCGCCGCGGCGGCGTCGGTGCCGACCCTCCGCAGGGCCTCCATCGCATACGCCCGGGTCGGCCCCTGCTGGGGGTCCAGCAGGTTCGCGGCGGCAGGGATCAGCCGGGCGTCCGCGACGACAGCGCAGGCCCTGGCGAAGGCGAGCCGCTCCCGCGGGTCGAGCGGCCGGTCCCAGGCCTCCAGGAGCGCCGGGGCGGCGAGATCGGCCGGGAGTTCCCCGAGCAAGGCGATCTCCGGGGCGATGTCCAGTCCGGCCTCGCCCTTCCTGGCCAGGCGGGAAGAGATCCGTTGCACGGCCTTGGCGGGGTCGAGGCGGCCGAGGGCCCGCCCCGTGGCCTCCTGAATTTCGGCCGGGGCGTCCAGGAGGAGCGCTTCGTAAGCGCGAGCCACCTCGTCCGTCTTGCCGGGCGCGCGGAGTTTCCCGAGGACGCGGAGCCGGGCCGCGGACTCGGCGAAGGTCGAGGCCGGCGCCTCGGCGTCCAGCCAGGCCAACGCCGCGGGGGTTCGCCCGATGGCGGGGCCTCCCGTCGAGCCCAGCGCGTCGATCGCGGCGATGCGAGCCGCGAGGTCCGGGCCGGCGTCCACGAGCGAGGCGGCCAGCGCCCTCGCGGCCTCCATTTGCAGCCGACCCGGCCCCTGACGGCCCTCGGGCCTGCGATCGGGCCCCTTCTGCTCCGGGATCGTGTCCAGCAGCGAGGCGAGCGTCCTGGCGGCGACCTCCCGCAAGGCGGGCGACGCGGCCTTGAGGTGCGGCAAGATCGCCTCGGCGATGCCGGGGTCCCGGGCCCCCAGCAGTGATCGCCGCCCTAGCGCCAGCAGCAACGGGGCGGCCTCCCTGGCCTTGGCGACTTTCAGGCCGTCGCGCAGCAAGGCGACCCGCTCGGCGCGGTCACGCTGGCGGTTCATCCCGATGAGCACCTCGACGGTCGCCAGCAGCGGGTCGTCCTTGCCCTCCAGGTGGGGAATCGACTGGGCGAGCGTCGAGCACCCGCTGTTGCAGTTGAAGAACCCCTGGTTCTGCCTGCCGAGCAAAACCAGCATGAGCTGGCCGCGCTCCAGGCGATCCGCGCTCTCGGCGAACCGGTAGATGCCCAGGTCCTGGCCGGTCATCAGCAGCGAATCGCGGGCGAAGATCCCCTTCAGGACCCGGATCGGCTCGAACTGATACTGCTCCGTGACCTGCGTATCGCGACCGCCGTGAACGATCTTCGTCTCGGTCACGTCCACCAGGCGCACCGCCAGGATCAGCTCGGCCTGCATGACGGCGGGCTCGAGGTCCAGGACCTCCGGCCGATTGAGGAAGCCTGGCACGGTCCGGGCCGGTGCCTCGGGGAAGGCGAACCCCACGTCCGTCGCGGTCCCGTCGCTGGGTTTCTGGGCCAACCCCCGCTCCGTCCCGAGGGTGGACAGGCCCGCGAACACCGCCGCCAAGAAGGCCGCGCGGGTGCGGATGCGCCGGCGGACAGCCCCCCTTGTGCCAGCTCCACCGAAAGGTGCACCGAACATCGCTCAAGTCTCCAGGGTGATGGTTGATGAACTGCGGGAATGTTGATGCGGCGCCTGCGTCCGGCGGGGCCCCCACGCCTGGGCGCTCGCGGACCTCCCGGGGGCCGTCGCTCATCCCGAGCAGGTCAGGTTGCCGGCATCAGAGTGGGTTGAATCAGGGATCGCGGGAGCGGGGGCGGGCGAGCTCAACAGGGCCGCCCCCAGTCCCAGGATCACCGCGGCGGTAGCCACTCCGACGCCCAGGCGCCAGGGGCGCGGGGGGGGCGGCTCGACGCGGAATTCGCGGTCGAGGAGCAAGGCAATGCGGCCGGTGAGCGTTGAGGAATGCTCCCAGAGTCCCAGCGATGGGGCGAAGGTCCTCGCCTCGCGGACGCCTCGCGGGCGTGCCCAGCAGAGCAGGGCTTCGGCGTAGGCGATCCGCCCTTCAACCGCCGCGGCCGAGGCGTCGGCCATCGCCTCCTGGTCGGCCCGCACTCGCCGTCGGAGCCACGTGTACAGCGGGTGGGCGAACAGCAGCGGGAGCAGCAGCCGCGAGGAGGCCAGCAGCCACAGGTCTCCGTTTTGAATGTGGGCCCACTCATGCGTCAACGCCGCCTCGATCCGTCCCTCCGGCTCGGTCTCCGCGAACCACGCTGGCAGCACGATCGTCGGACGAAAGAGCCCGATGGCGACCGGGTGGGCGACCTGCGCGCAGATGACGAGCCGGGGCGGTCGGCGGGCCTCGCCGACGATCCGGGCCAGCATCGCCCGGAGCCGTTCGGGCGCCGCGAAGGTTCGCGCCCGCAGGCGGGCCGAGGCGATCGCCCCCAGGCCGAGCCAGGCGACCGTCACGCCCGAGCCGACCACGAACGCGAGCCGAATTCCGTTCCGTTCGAGCAAAGGCCCGAAGGCCGCCGTCGCAAACCGAGGGGTCGGCGCGATCGGTGGCGGCACGACGGCCTTGATCGGTTGCGGAGGGCTGGGGCAACAACCCCCCGGCCATCGGTTGACCGCGACGGCGGGGAGGCTTGCGGAACTCGGGACCGAGGGCGCTAGCCGTCCCTCCCGTGGGGACCGCGCCCATCGCGCCCCGGCGGCGAGCGGGGCGAGCAGCAGGAGGGCCATGAGCGTGGATCTCGCCACCACCAGCCGGCGTGCGGGCTGTCGCAACACGACCACGGCCACGCCCGCCGCGGCCAGGATGGCTGTCGCGAGCAGGTAAACCTCGGCCAGCCAGGACACGAGCGGATCGCCCCCCAGGCTCATGAGTTTCCCCCTTCATTTTCCGTTCCCTCCGCCTCATCCTCCACGCGCCGGCCGGTCTCCCGCTTCGCCTCGGCGATCATCCGCTCAAGGCGTTCGAGTTCCTCAAGGCTCGGCCGCCGCGACTGCAAGGCGCGGGCGACATACTCGCCCAGCGCGCCGTCGAAGACCTGGTCGAGGAACCCGCCGGCAAGGCGCCTGAAGACGGTATCGCGTCGGACTTTCGGGAAGTAAGAATAGGCTTTGCCGGCCGCCTCGTGGCCGACCAGACCCTTCTGCTCCATCGTCTGGAGCAGGCTCAGGACAGTTGTATAGGCCAGCTCCCCATCGCGGGGCCGCAGCTCCGCGTACACCTCTCGCACGGTCGCCTTGCCCTTGGACCATAGCACCTTCAACGCCTCCAGCTCGCGGCCGGTCGGCAACATCTCGGACAATGGCGGGCTCCCTCGCGTCGATCTCGTCACCCAACGCCTTCCATAGTACTGGTCTTCCAGTAGATGACAAGTGCGGAGGGAAAATTGGGGTTCCGGGCCTTCCGGCGTGGGGAAGCGGAATCCGCCGGGCCGATGGGCGAGTTTGGATGTGGGGTTGCCGCGCAGGGCGGCCGGATCGAAGATATCCGCCTCGCGAAATCTCCAGTAACCGGGGTGCAATCCCTCACATGGCGACTCTGCTCTCGCACAAGGCGTCCCGGTTCACCGAGAGCGTGATCCGCGGCATGTCGATGGAGGCCCGAGCCTTCGGCGCGGTCAACCTCGCGCAGGGGATGCCCGACTTCCCCGCGCCGGCGGTCTTGAAAGAGGCCGCCTGCCGCGCCATCAACGCCGACATCAATCAGTATGCGATCACCTGGGGCGCCACGGGGCTCCGCGAGGCGATTGCCGAGCACGCGGCCTGGCACCTGGGATTGACGGTCGACCCGGAGACGGAGATCACCGTCACCTGCGGCAGCACCGAGGCGATGCTCGTGGCCCTGCTGGCGCTGATCAACCCCGGCGACGAGGTCATCCTGACGCAGCCCTTCTACGAGAACTACTGGCCCGACTGCATCCTGGCCGGAGCCACGCCGCGGTTCGTCCCCCTGCGCCCCCCCGGCTGGACCTTCGACCCCGACGAGCTGGCTGCCGCGTTCAACGACCGGACCAAGGCCATCGTCCTGTGCAACCCGAACAACCCGACCGGCACCGTCCACACTCGCGAGGAGCTTGAGCAAGTCGCCGCCCTCTGCCGCGAGTGGGACGTGGTCGCCATCACCGACGAGATTTATGAGCACATCGTCTACGACGGCCTCCCGCACGTCGCCCTGGCGACCCTGGACGGCATGCGCGAGCGCTCCGTGACGATCGGCGGGATGTCGAAGACCTACTCCGTCACCGGCTGGCGGATCGGCACGATGCTGGCCCCCCCTCGCCTGACGCACGCCTTCCGCCAGGTCCACGACTACGTCTCGATCGGCGCCGCCGCCCCCCTCCAGGAGGCCGGGGCGACGGCCTACCGGATGCCGCGCGCGTACTATGACCGGCTCGCCGCCGACTACCAGGCCCGCCGCGACCGGCTCTGCAAGGCGCTGGTGGATGTCGGCTTCGACCTCGACCTCCCCTGCGGCGCCTACTACGTCATGGCGGGCATCGACGCCTTCGGCGCCACCGACGACGTCACCTTCGCCCGCCACCTCGTCCGCGAGGTCGGCGTGGCGACCGTCCCCGGCTCCAGCTTCTTCCTCGACAAGGCCCTCGGCCGCCGCTACGTCCGCTTCTGCTTCTGCAAGCGGGATGCGACCCTCGACGCCGCCGCGAATCGGCTCAAATCCTTGCGAGGTCGGTGATTCCGATATTTTTCCATCTGATTGCCCCGGATTCGCCCCGTGCTGCTGGCCCGCTCCAGCGAATCGGCGTGATCCGAAGTCCAGCAGGGAGCAAAATAAAGAACCGGACCCGTGAAGGCCCGGCTCTAACGTCGTGCCGATGCACGCCGTGGCTTGATATCCGTGGGAATTATAAGGGAAAACGGCCCTGAAATCAAGGCCGCAGGGGGGAATATGGGTTACACTCACAGTATAAGACCAGTTACACACCACCCTGCAAGCGAGATTACACCCCGTGTGCAAGTTTTGCGGCCGTATAAAAAGAGCATAGAGTCGAATGGCATTAAGCTAGGCCGCAACCTCTTGTTCCATCAAAGAGTTGCGGAGTACATGTCGCGGTTTCGTCATCAAGGGATATTGCTTGGGGCGTCTCTTTCGCACACGCGGCTCGGCGCGATCGG
>JAABUQ010004415.1_pt1 | contig 24034 bp, 21 predicted proteins | sample 5560001 | NCBI WGS metagenome assembly JAABUQ01 (sample SAMN10711888, study PRJNA513371) | rock metagenome | isolation source: Antarctica rocks | place: Antarctica: Victoria Land, Finger Mt nord | collected 2015-12-18
ATACCGTGGGCAGGACAGGGGCAAGCCCTGTCCCTACTATATACGGAGTCCGTGTCTTCGCCACGCAGTGGCGCATGGTTGTATAGTAGGGACAGGGCTTGCCCCTGTCCTGCTTGCCCCTGCCATGTTCGTTACTGTATACTCACTACAATAAATAGACGTAAAGGGAGCTTATCTATGTCGCTGGCTATAAACTCAATTTATATGGGGGACGCACATGCATTGCTACCGCAAATAGAGCCAAACTCTGTGGCGTATAATTCATTGCTTCTGAAAGAAGCGTAAAATACTTACTTAATTACCAATAGATGTTGTAAACGTAAATATAAAAGCATAAACTTATAAACGTTACTGTATAAAACAAGTTGGAGGAAGCTGTAGTGTGTGCAATAAAACAAGTAACCGATCAGAAAGCTAATGGAGCACATTTTACGCCTCACGAGTTGGCGTGTTTTGTCGCACGAAGAATTATTAAGACACTTTCTTTAGATACAATGAACACCTTGAGCGTTTTAGACCCAGCATGTGGAGATGGCGAATTATTACTTGCCTTTACTAAAACTCTTCCCAAAAAAGCTTTGCATAAGACGACCGTAATAGGTGTAGAGAACAACATACAAACAGTACAAACTGCACAGGTACGGCTTGCTGATACTTCAGTAAAGCAAGTTATAGTAAAGCATGATGATTTCCTAAATATTTGCGAGAACGCCATAATCCAACACCAGTTATTTTTCGATGCACCCAAACAATCTTCGCCCATAAAACCTGTAGACGTTATTATCGCTAATCCACCCTATGTGAGAACGCAAGTGCTTGGAGCGGAAAAAGCTCAAACTTTAGCTAATGCTTTTGGCTTGAGTGGACGTGTTGACTTATATCATGCATTTCTTGTGGCAATGACACGTCAATTGCTCCCTGGCGGCATACTTGGAGTGATAACTTCTAATCGTTTTTTGACAACGCAAGGTGGCTCTGCTGTCCGTGAGTTTTTAGCACACGAATATGAGATAATCGAGATTATTGATTTAGGTGATACCAAACTTTTTGAAGCTGCTGTACTCCCTGCTATATTTATAGGCCGAAAACATCTTCCATTAGCAGAGGGAAAAACTTCACCACACACAAAAGCTACCTTTATACGCATCTACGAAAATACGAAAGTAAGTGCAAATGTAGACGACGTAGAGGCGAAACATTCGGTCTATACAGCACTAGAAGATGGTAGAAGTGGTGAGTATAGTATTTCAGGACAACATTTTACTGTTGCACATGGTACACTCTGCCTTCCAACTTCATCGGATGAGCCGTGGAATATGGTTACGTTTGATGAGGACGAATGGCTAAAAATGATTAACATCCATGCCCTTACTCATATCTGTGATGTTGCAAAGGTACGGGTTGGCATCAAGACAACAGCCGATGAAGTCTTTATCAGAGAAGATTGGCACAAGCTACCTATAGAGCTTCAACCAGAAGAGACCGTTTTACGTCCGCTCTTATCTCAGGAAAACGCAGACCGTTGGACGCCTAAAACAAAAGGTGTACCACTTCGTCAGGTGCTTTATACACATACCATGAAGAATGAGAAGCGAGTAGCTATTGACTTACATCAGCATCCTAAAGCAGAAGCATACCTCAAACAACATTATGATAGGTTAGCAAGCAGAACATATGTGTTAGAAGCAAAACGCCAGTGGTACGAAATATGGGTTCCACAACAACCGTCCGCATGGCAACAATCAAAGCTTGTATTTCCTGATATCAGTCCATCGCCCAAATTTTCTTATGACGAGCAAGGATGTATCGTTGATGGTAACTGTTACTGGATTATTCCAAATGCAGGTCAATCACCAGACATGCTTTTTCTCATTGCAGGTGTTGCGAACTCATACCTTATGACGCGCTATCATGACCTCGCCTTTAACAACAAACTCTATGCTGGAAGACGACGCTATCTAACACAATACGTTGAAAAATATCTCTTGCCTGACTCTAACTCGTTGGAAAGTCAAGGTATTATTACCCTTGTAAAAGAACTTCTATTCTCTCCTCTTACTCCTCAAGAGCGGAAAGAGAAAGAGGAGAACATAGAAACTTTGGTTGCACAAGCTTTCGGGGTCGAACCACGCTCTTCATAATTTGGCATTTGCCACATGTGTAACTCAGGTGCTACAATGAACACGTCCCATACGACAAGGCCCAATCATGGTATATTTATGTTGCTATTTTGCGATAGCTAATCCAGGAACAGGAACGTGACAGTATACTCTATCCAGGTTCGAGCGATCTCGGAGCGGCACGATGTGCGGGCTTCTCGACTCGCTCATGAAATAATGCAGCTTTCACCGCAAGGGCTTCTGTCGCTTGCATCGCTTTCTGACACACCATTAAGCCTCTCCACGGCATCCCTCTACCGCCTCTCAGGAACACTCGACTCTCCACAACGCGATCAGCTTATCACACAATTGCTCGTTGACTCCATCATTCAAGAGGCGTTGGTGGTAGACAATGCCGATACCGATGAAGCACATCATATCGTCGATGTGTTTTTTCATGCGGGCGTTACCGATACACTTGCGGAAAGCGTGCTTACGGGCGCACAAATGCTCGGTATTTCCACACTACAGCAGGTCGAAACAGGCAAACGTTACCTACTTGATGGTCGCTTGAGCGTCAATGATGCTCGCACTATTGCCGAGTCGCTACTGTACAATCCTGTTATCCAACACTACGAATTTCATCCCGCATCATCAACCCTGTACGGGTCTGATTTATCACACCCTCCCACATCGCAAACTCTGTACGGGTCTGATTTATCACACCCTCACTCCCTACTGGGGATGGATGACCAGCAGTTGGTGGCGTTCAGTAAAGCGGGTTTGCTGTCGCTAAATCTGGATGAGATGCGCGTTATTCAACAGCACTATAAGGAACAGGGGCGTGAGCCGACGGATGTTGAGCTAGAGACGCTGGCACAAACATGGTCAGAACATTGCTCACATAAAACCTTTAAGGCTACGATTCACTATCGCGAATTTGATGTGCAGGGCAACGTTGTGGAGCAAGAAACCATCCACAACTTGCTTAAACGCTATATCATGAGTGCGACGGAAGAGATACAACCCGACTGGCTGGTTTCGGCCTTTAGCGATAACGCGGGTATTGTGCGTTTTACGGACACACATGATATCGCTTTCAAGGTCGAGACGCATAATCATCCCTCAGCGATTGAGCCATTTGGCGGGGCGAATACGGGTGTTGGCGGCGTTATTCGCGATGTGCTTGGTGTTTCGGCCCAACCGATTGCCTGCACCGATATCCTGTGCTTTGGGCCGCTTGACACGCCTATGGAGTCGTTGCCAACAGGTGTGCTTGCGCCTCGCCGTATCGCGACAGGGGTTGTTGATGGTGTACGTGACTATGGCAACAAGATGGGTATTCCGACGGTCAACGGGGCTATTCTTTATCACGCTGGCTATGTGTATAACCCGCTTGTCTTCTGTGGTTGCCTCGGTATTCTGCCACATGGAAGCCATCCTACGAGGGTTGAGCCTGGAGATAACGTGGTAGTGCTTGGTGGACGAACGGGACGCGATGGTGTGCATGGCGCGACGTTTTCGTCAGGTGAAATGAGCATCGAGATCAATACACAGGCAGGCACAGCGGTACAAATTGGTGCGCCCATCACAGAAAAGAAGGTCGCCGACGTAATCATACAGGCGCGAGACCGTAAGCTGTATCATGCCATCACCGATTGTGGCGCGGGCGGCTTCTCCTCCGCGATTGGCGAGATGGGTGCGGATACGGGTGTGCGTGTCGAACTGGCCCATGCACCCTTGAAATACCAGGGGCTTGCTCCGTGGGAAATATGGCTCTCGGAAGCGCAGGAACGCATGGTGTTAGCGGTGCCTTCTGCTAACCTTGATGCATTGTTAGAACTGTGCGCGATTGAAGAGGTCGAGGCCAGCATTCTCGGCACGTTTACCGACGACCACCGCCTGACCGTCACCTATCATGAACAGACTGTTGCTAGCATCGACATGGCATTTTTGCACGATGGCCGCCCAAACAGAACATTAGAGGCGGAGTGGAAACCGACATCCGATGTGCCATATCGACTTCATAACAAGAAGCATTTCTCGTTACCACCTACGCCTACGTCGCTGCTCTTGAGCTTGCTTCACCATCCCTCGATTGCCTCAAAAGAGGCGGTTGTGCGCCGCTATGACCACGAGGTGCAGGGTGCAACCGTGCTGAAACCGCTTGTCGGTAAAACGGGACAGGGGCCAGGAGACGCCGCCGTGCTGCAACCTCTGCTTGAGGATGGGACATCTGTAGCGGCTGGCATCGTGCTTTCCAACGGCGTGAATCCACTGCTTGGGACTATTGACCCCTATGCTATGGCGGTCAATGCGGTTGATGAGGCGTTGCGCAACCTGACGGCGGTTGGTGGTGATATCACACGCGTCGCCATCCTGGACAATTTTTGTTGGGGCAATCCAACCGACCCTGAGCAACTTGGTATGCTGGTACGAGCCGTGAAAGGCTGTCATGATGCCGCAGTTGGTTTTAAGACACCGTTCATTTCAGGAAAGGATAGTCTAAACAACGAGTATCGCGCCAATGGGGAACGCTTACCTGTTCTTCCCACACTAGTTATCTCGGCTGTTGGCGTCATCGACGACGCGGCACAGACCATCGACATGTCGCTCAAAACTCCTGGCAATCTGCTGTACCTCGTCGGAACGACCCGCGATGAAATGGCGGGTTCGCATTATGCGGAACTCATGGGCGAGACACTCACTAGGACAAAACTACCACAGGTCAACATTGAACATGCCTACACGACGATGAAGGCACTTGGTGAAGCCATTCGGCAGGGCATGGTGCGGGCGTGTCATGACCTCTCGGAGGGTGGGCTTGCGGTAGCGATTGCGGAAATGGCGATTGCGGGCCAGTTTGGTGTGTCACTTGACCTGTCATATATTCCCATTGTAGATATGCCGGATAGACAGGAGGACGCGCCGAAAAATAGTGTGCGCCTTTTCAGTGAATCAGCTTCGCGTTTCATTGTCGAAATCACGCCTGAGCAATGGGGAAGCTTTGAGAAACACATGCGCTTTAGTGGCGTAACAGACGTAACCTACATTGGCACGGTGAAAAATACGGATAAATTCATGGTACATGAAGGAAGCGATATAGTGATTGACGTGGATATAAAAGATTTGCAACAAGCGTTTGAGGGAGTTCAATGAATATGACTCCAACACACCGCGCCCTTATTCTACGTGCGCCGGGCATTAATTGTGATAAAGAGGCTGCGTATGCGTGTCGTCTGGTTGGCTTCGAGGCTGAACTTGTGCATATCAACTCGCTGCTCAAAGCACCAGCTACGCTGCTGGACTATGCCTTTCTCGTTATCCCCGGTGGTTTCTCTTATGGTGACGATCTGGGCGCGGGTACCCTCTTAGCCAAAAACCTGACGATTCATCTTGGGAAACAGTTACAGCAATTTGTTGACGAGGGACGCCCGGTATTAGGTATTTGCAATGGGTTTCAGGTGTTGGTGAAGGCGGGATTGTTGCCAGGGGGGGAGGAGGGCGTGATACATCAGGGTGCGATAAATCGGACCCGTACAGGGGAGGAGGGCGTGATACATCAGGCCCGTACAATAGGGGCGACATTGACGGATAATGCATCGGCACAGTTCGAGTCTCGTTGGGTGACGCTTGCGACGCCGCCGAGTACGTGTCTCTTTACGCGTGGCATCGAGCGACCTCTTGAGTTACCTGTGGCGCATGGCGAGGGACAATTTGTTTTCCGTGGCAATATTGCCTATCTGCAAGCCACAAAACAGATACCGCTTGTGTATGTTACAGAACGTGCGGATACTGAAACCTATCCCGCGAATCCAAACGGGTCGGTTGGTAACGTGGCAGGTGTGTGCAATGTACGCGGCAGTGTGTTGGGACTGATGCCACACCCTGAACGCTATGTCACAGCCCTACAGCATCCTCAGCGTAGGGGCGGCGTTAATGGACAAGGTGATGGTCTGCTCATCTTCAAAAACGCCTATGAATATGTAACAGGTAAAGTTAACGCACCTCAAATTGCCCCACCAACACATACATCATACGCGGCTAGCGGTGTTGATCTTAACGCATCGGACGAGGCTAAACGGCTCATGAAAGATGCTGTACGAGCCACACAAGGACGTGATGTGTTGGCGGGCATGGGGGCGTTCGCGGGTATCTTTAACGCGCAACGTGTCAAGCAGATGCAACAACCTGCACTGGTGGCTTCAACCGATGGTGTTGGCACAAAGACGCTGATCGCGGCTCAGGCTCAACGCTTTGACACGATTGGCTATGATATCGTCAATCATTCCGTCAATGATATGCTGACACAGGGAGCGAAGCCGCTTTTCTTCATGGATTATCTGGCGATGAGCAAGCTTGACCCGTTACAGGCCGCGACGATTGTACGCGGCGTTGCCAAAGCCTGTCAGGAGGTAGGTTGTGCGCTCCTCGGCGGTGAAACGGCTGAGATGCCCGATGTGTATCTACCGAGAGCGTTCGACCTCGCGGGTACGATTGTAGGCACACTTGAGCAGGAAGAGGCGATTACAGGTGCTACCATCACAGCAGGGGATGTGTTGCTTGGTTTACCCTCAAGTGGCTTGCACACCAACGGCTATTCGCTTGCTCGACGCGTATTTGCCTCCTACGACCTGAATACCGTGTTTCCAGAGTTGGGTGAACCACTGGTTGACGCACTGTTACGTCCGCATCGTTGCTATCTCCGTGAGATTGCGTTGTTACGTACCTATCTCGCGGATAGAGGACGTGCGATCAAGGGTATGGCACATATCACAGGTGGCGGCTTCGAGGGCAACGTCTCGCGCATTCTACCTGTTGGTACACAAGCGGTTATCGAGACGGACAAATGGAGTGTGCCACCACTTTTCGCCTTGCTTGCGAGGTTAGGGAATGTCACAAAAGAGGAGCAGTACCGCGCCCTCAATATGGGCGTTGGCATGGTGATAGCCCTCTCGCCCAAAGCTGCATTAGAGGCGCGTAGTGTCTTGCCAGAATTGCTCAGTGTAGGCCACATACGAGACGGAGAGGGCGTTGTTATTCAATAATAGGAAAAGGATACATAAAATATGACACAGAACTCCACGTTTGGGCCGTTGCTTGTGGAGGGCAAGACAAAAAGAATATACGCTCACCCTGAGAATAATGAACTGGCATACATGGTTAGCAAGGACCAGATTACGGCGGGCGATGGAGTGAGGCGCAACGAGCTTGTAGGCAAATCACGCTGGAGTACGATTACAACGGCGAACATTTACCGTCTGTTAAACGAGGCGCACATCGCGACACATTTTGTACAACAAATAGACGATGTAACGCTACTGGTCAAGCGTTGTACCATGTTGCCCATTGAACAGGTGCAACGTCGTATCGCCACTGGTTCCTATCTCAAGCGTCACACGGATGTGAGCGAGGGGACGCGTTTCGAGCCAGTGCTGGTTGAGACTTTTCTGAAAGATGATGCACGTCATGACCCGCGGGTATGGGAGCAAGACATTCTAACAATGGGCCTTGCGACTGCGGAAGAGATTAGCTGGATGGAGAACGAGGGACGCAGAGTGTTTGCGGTCCTTGAACGCGCGTGGGCCAGTGTGAATGTAACACTTGTGGACCTGAAAATCGAGTTTGGACGCGACACACAGCACAACTTGCTGGTCGCGGACGTAATTGATAATGATAGTTGGCGACTCTGGCCCGATGGCGACAAAACACGAATGCTTGATAAACAGGTCTATCGTAACATGAAGGATGTCACCTCCGAACAATTGCAAGGGGTTGCGGACCGCTACGCATTGGTAGCGGACCTAACCGGAAAATTGCGTGTATCATAAGGTTGTACGGGCCTAATTCATTACGCCCTCTTCGCACTTGACGTTGTGCGATGCGAAGAGGGCGTAATGAATTAGGCCCGTACAGGGGTTTTTGTCAATCAATTATGAAGTATGAGAGGAGACGAGCATGGAGCGACTACACGATGCATGTGGAGTTGTAGGTATCTATACACAGGGCGAAAGTAACATTGATGTGCGACGTTATATCACGCTAGCACTCACCGCATTGCAGCATCGTGGTCAGGAGAGCGCGGGGATGGCGGTATACGATAGCGAGGGGCAGATTGCTCATCGCGTCGGTATGGGGAAGGTCCGCGACGTGTTCAACGACTCTGGCACGAGTTTACCCAATTCTTATTGCGGCATCGGCCATGTGCGCTATTCCACCACTGGCTCAAGTTGTGTTGAGAATGCTGGTCCCTTTGTGGTGGGGGCGCGTCGTGGCGTGTATGAAGCTATCGCGGTGGCGCATAATGGCAACCTTGTCAATGGCGACGAACTGCGGGCGCAATTTCCACAGGAAACGCTGGCCTCCACAACGGATAGCGAGGCTATCGCCTTACTCTTGATGCGTTCAGAAGGCCAGACATTGCGTGAACGCATGATCGCCACGTTCCCTCAGTTGCGCGGCTCCTATAGTCTGGTGATTCTCGCTGAGGGCAAACTCTACGCCATGCGTGATCCCTGGGGGATGCGTCCATTGTGTCTTGGTAAGATTGGCGAAAACTGGATTGTGGCCTCTGAGTCATGCGCCATTGACCGCGTAGGAGGAGACTTTGTGCGCAAGGTCGAGCCAGGCGAACTTATCACGATTGACGAAAACGGCATGCATTCCGAGATACTGGTCAAATCGCCGCGCCATACGCTGTGCGTCTTCGAGTACATCTACTTTTCGGACGCGACAAGTCAGTTGAACAATCGCTATGTCTACCCGGTACGTGAAGCATTGGGGCGCGAACTAGCGCGTGAGCATCCTGTTGAGGCCGACCTGATTGTACCAGTTCCAGACTCATCGGTTCCCGCCGCGCTAGGCTATTCCGTTGCTTCCAATACCCCTTACAGTATGGCAATCATCAAGAACCGCTATGCTGACCGCACCTTTATCAAGCCCGATCAACGTCTACGACAGATGGAGATTGACCTCAAGTTCAACTTTGTCAAGCCACTGATTGAGGGCAAACGTCTTGTGATTGTTGACGACTCGATTGTGCGTGGCAACACGATGAAGCGACTCGCGGCAGCACTGCGTAGACAGGGGGCGAAAGAGATTCACCTGTGCTCAAGTGCGCCACCCATGCGTCACCCCTGCTACTTTGGCGTCGATATCCCACAGGAATCGGAACTCATCGCCGCAGGTCGCACCGTGCAAGAGGTCGCGGACTATATCGGCGTCGATAGTCTCGGCTACCTCAGCACAGCCGGGCTAAGTCGTGCTATTCATAGTGCGTCACGGGAGGCAAAAGAGATACCTGATGACGAGACCGCCGTTGACATGCTACACAGCGAATTTTGCTACGGCTGTATGGAAAAACAGGGCTGGCCCTATGACCCACAGCAGAAAATACAAATCAGTGTATCGGGCAAACGTCTTGTAGGGGCCTAATTTATTACGCCCAGCTTGCTTGTACGGGCCTAATTTATTACGCCCACGTTGCCCCTCCACCGCCCCCAGCTTTGGGCGTAATAAATTAGGCCCGTACAGGACCGATGTTATATCTTGCGAACATTTCGATTAGTGAACAGGATATGGTGATAGAGAAGGAGAACATACATTATGCGCGTATTCGTGATTGGGTCTGGTGGGCGGGAACATGCCTTGGTGTGGAAGCTGGCGCAAAGTCAGCAGGTCACGCACGTTTACGCGGCTCCTGGCAATCCCGGTATGCGGGATATCGCTGAGCGCATACCACTTGGCGTGTCACAACTGGCGGAACTTGCGACCTTTGCCGAGAAGAACGCGATTGACCTGACCGTTGTTGGGCCAGAGGTGCCGCTTGTCGAGGGTATTGTTGACCTGTTTCGGCAGCGTGGGCTACGTATCTTTGGTCCCGATAGAGCCGGTGCCGCGCTTGAGGGCAGCAAGGCATTCGCGAAAGAACTGCTGACAGAGGCGGGTATTCCAACCGCGCGGCATCGTACCTTCACGAAAGCGGACGAAGCCTTCGCCTATCTCGCGGAGCATGGTGTGCCTGTTGTCATCAAGGCTGATGGCAACGCAGCAGGGAAGGGTGCAATAGTCGCGCTCGATATGCCCACTGCTCAAGACGCGCTCAAACAAATGATGGTTGACCGTGTGTTTGGAGCGGCAGGGGATAGCATTGTCATTGAAGAGTATTTAGAGGGCGACGAAATCGGCGCAACGGCGGTTTGTAACGGCACACATTATTTACCACTAACGCTGACACAGGACCATAAACGCGCCTTTGATAACGACAAGGGTCTAAATACGGGCGGTATGGGTGCGTTCGCTCCACTACCTTTTGTCGAGAAAGAGCAAGAGGCGCAGATTTGGCGTACCATCGTCGCGGCAACGTTGCAAGCCCTGAAAGCGCGAGGTATCCATTTTACGGGTGTGCTGTACGCGAACATCATGCTCACACAAAACGGGCCAATGGTGCTAGAGCACAACACACGCTTTGGCGACCCGGAGACACAGGCTATGATGCTACTTATGCGTGAGGACATTATAAATGTCCTTGATTTCGCGGAGACCTTGCCTGTGAAGCGTGACACATTATGGTATCCTGGGTCCGCAGTATGTGTCACGCTAGCATCTGGTGGCTATCCTGGTGCTTATCGTTCGGGCATCCCCATAACAGGCGTAGAGGATGCTAACAAAATAGAGGGTGTGCAAGTGTTCCACGCAGGAACCGCGCTCGACAAGGGACAACTCGTAACAGCAGGTGGGCGCGTCCTGAGCGTCACCGCGCGTGGTGATAGCTTGCAGAACGCGGTTGATAGAGCGTATGAAGCCACGAAATATATAAAATTCGAGGGCATGCAATACCGTAAGGATATCGCGCATAGGGGTCTGCTCAATGGACAGTAAGCCGAATCAACTGTACGGGCCTAATTTATTACGCCCTTCCACTACACGCCGCATAGCGGTCCTCGTCTCCAGCAGTGGTAGCAACTTGCAAGCGTTGATTGACGCGATTGAGAGCCACGAACTTCCGAATGTGGAGATCGCGCTTGTGGTGAGCAACAAGGCCAACGCCGTTGGGTTGCAACGCGCTTTGACACACAAAATTCCCACTTTGTATCTGCCGTGGAGTTGGACGCGGCAGGAGGTTGAGGTCAAACTCGCGGCAGTATTTACACTGTTCCAGATTGACCTGATCGTGCTGGCGGGCTGGATGCGTATTTTCACGCCCGATTTTACCGCCAACTATCCAAACCGTATTATCAACTTACATCCCGCACTCCTGCCCGATAATGGGCAGGGTAATACCTTTACAACAAGCGATGGGAGTGTTATACCAGTTTTGCGCGGCTTACACGTCGTCAAACGTGCTTTAGAATCGGGGCTAAAGGTCACAGGTAGCACTGTTCACTATGTTGTACCAGAGGTGGATGCTGGCCCCACGATTTGTCGGCAAGAGGTACCAATTGAGGAGAACGACACCGAAGAGACGCTTCACGAACGCATAAAACAGGTTGAACATCAGTTGATCGTCGAAGCACTAAAAAGAGTATAGTGAGCATGTGTTGGCAAAGCCAATACATTGCTCACTATACTTTACCCTTGAAAGAGCAACGTATCATGACAACACCCAATTCAACATTTCATCCACGTCCCTTCGGTCCATTGGTGGCGAACGCACAACGCCTTGCAACAGGCTTTCACACTTTTGTCTATCGCCTGTCGGGTGGCAGAATTGGTGGACGTATGGTGGGAAGTCCTGTACTGCTGCTTACCACTATTGGACGCAAAAGTGGCAAGCAGCGTACATTACCACTACTGTATCTTGCTGATGGTGCGACGATTGTGCTGGTAGCCTCAAATGGTGGTGCGGCAAAGCATCCATTGTGGTGGTCAAACCTGCAAGCAAACCCCCAGGCAAAGATACAAATTGGACCTCGTATACAAACAATGACTGCGACATTAGCAGAAGGCGAGGAACGGAACCGCCTCTGGCCTCGCCTAGTTGCTATGTACCCTGGCTATGCCGACTACCAAAAACGCACCCCACGCGAAATCCCCGTTGTGCTGCTGCATCTCTGATACATCAGACCCGTATAGATGGGTTCGTTGCGACATTTGGAGAGCGCATTACATTGTATACAGCAGACGTATAATGCAATAGCACTATCTTTTTTTTATGACAAGACGACGAAAGGACTCGTGAGCGCGATGAACCAGAATTGTAACGAACCAGAAGAACCTATTGTACCAGAAGGCATGCACCGTCGGGAGTTTCTTGCGTTATGTGCATTGGGTGTATTGCCTGGTGTGCTAGCTGCCTGTCAGGATGGGGTAAAAGCAGGAGCTAGCGCGACTCCAGCACAGAGTCCTACAAAACAACCCGTACCTACGACACAAGCTACACCTGTGGACTCCGATTGGTCCGCGCTGGCGAAGAGTTTGCAGGGGACACTTGTTCGTCCTAATAGTCCGCAGTATGCAACGGCACGTCAGCTTTTTGACCCGCGTTACGATACAGTGCAACCTGCCGCGATTGCCTATTGTGCCGCCCCTGCTGATGTGCAAGCATGCCTCGCGTTCGTGCGTAAATTTGGTCTGCCGTTCACGACGCGTTCAGGAGGTCATAACTACAATGGCTATTCGACGAGCACAGGGCTGGTGGTGGACGTTACACGCATGCATACGGTACAAGTTAATGCCAATGCTAACATCGCCACTATAGACGCGGGTACGCGTCTTGTTGATGTGTATAACACGCTTGCACAATATGGGCTTACATTGCCTGCTGGCTCCTGTCCAACGGTGGGGATAGCTGGATTGACACTTGGCGGGGGTGTTGGAGTCATTGGGCGCAAGTTTGGTCTGACCTGTGATAATCTGCTCTCGGCACAGGTTGTGACCGCCGATGGACGTGTCCTCACCTGTGATGCACAGCATGAACCTGACCTCTTCTGGGCCTTACGTGGTGGCGGGGGTGGCAACTTTGGCATCGCGACCTCGTTTACCTTTCAAGTACATCCAGTTACGACGCTCACACTCTTTACATTGGCGTGGTCATGGAATGACGTGGCTGCTGTCGTAAATGGCTGGCAACAATGGGCGCCACAAGCACCAGATGAGGCATGGTCTAACTGTCTGCTACTCGCGGTCAAAGACAAAAACGCCAGTCCAGTTGTGCATGTGAACGGTGTCTATGTTGGCGCGGAAGGTCCGCTAGACACTTTGCTACAGCAGCTTATCAACAAAATTGGTATCGTGCCAACATCTCGCTATGTAGCAAGTCCAGGTATTCTTGCGACGATGTTATATGAGGCAGGATGCTATAACAAGAGTGTGCCGCAGTGCCATCTACCCTCGCAAGACCCGAACGGGCAGTTGGTCCGTGATACCTCGGCAGTGAAATCACATTATTATGTCAACACGTTGTCGCAACAGGGCATCAACACACTTATCCAGGCAATTAACACACGGCAAGCATCTTCTCTACTCGGTGAGGGTGGTATTGGTATGGACTCATACGGTGGAGCGATTAATCGTGTCGCCAGTGATGCGACAGCCTTTGTGCATCGTAACGCGCTCTTTAGCTCACAGTTTTCGGCGAGTTGGAACGCGAACGACTCCGCCTCCGTCGTCACAGCAAATCGCTCTTGGCTCAACAACACACGGCAAGCAATGCGTCCTTATGCGACAGGCACATCATACCAGAACTACGTTGACCCTGACCTCGCTGATTGGCAACACGCGTACTACGGTGCGAACTTGGCACGATTACAACGCGTCAAAGCTGCCTATGACCCGAAAAATCTCTTTCATTTCGCGCAAAGCATCCCATTATAAGGATTTATGGGCGTAATAAATTAGGCCCGTACAAAGATAAGGTGTACGGGCCTAATTTATTACGCCCTTCTATTCAGGGGGTTGCATCGGAGACGCCCGCTTCGCCAAAGGTTGCCATCTCGCGATGCAAACGGAGAGCGGCGTCGATGAGCGTCGTGGCGAGGACAGCACCCGTTCCCTCGCCAAGTCGCAGGTTCAGGTCGAGTATGGGGGAGAGTTTGAGTTGCTCAAGGATGACATGATGTCCACGCTCAACAGAGACATGGCCCGCGAAAAGATAATCTCGCACGTCTAGCATTAGCCGCGTCGCGACAAGGGCGGCAGCACCAGAAATAAAGCCATCAATAACTACAGGAACACTCTTCGACGCGGCTGCGAGGATGACACCAACTAGTCCCGCGATTTCTAGCCCTCCAACTTTTGCCAGCACATCGAGTGGATTTGTCGCGTCGGGCTGATTGCGTGCAATTGCGCGTTCGATGGTGGCTATCTTGTGCGCTAACTGTGCATCGTCGATGCCCGTACCGCGTCCAGTAACAAGCTGAACAGGAACACCTGCAAGTATTGCTGTAATCGCGCTCGATGCAGTGGTGTTGCCAATACCCATATCACCCGTCGCGATCAAATCAACGCCTTGCTGTATCAATGACGTAGTAACATCCATGCCTACCAAGATAGCGGCGTGTGCTTGCTCTTGTGTCATTGCTGGCCCTGTCACCATATTCGCGGTACCAGGCATAACCTTGTGTGAAAGCAATTGCGGATGCTGTATGGCTTCTGCCACGCCGATATCGACGACGACGACCTCTGCTCCCGCGTGACGTGCCAGTGCGTTGATCGCGGCTCCACCATGCAAAAAGTTGAGTACCATTTGTGGCGTCACTTCAGATGGGTATGCACTCACGCCCTCTGCTGTCACACCGTGATCGGCTGCCATGATGATAACCGCTTTGCGTTGTACCATAGGTAGTGCATTGTGAGTAATACCTGCCATCTGTATCGCTATCTCTTCCAGGCGACCCATGCTGCCAGGGGGCTTCGTCAATTGTTGTTGTCGTGTCCGTGCCTGTTCCATCGCGTCCTGGTCAAGTGGTGGAATGGATATGGTAAATGAGTGTGTCATGATGCTGTATCCTTTTAAAAATCAAGACCTTTTTGGGCCATAATACCTTGTGTTTTATAGGGATGCTTGATTTCACGCATCTCCGTTACAAGGTCCGCATACTCAATCAGGGCGTCGGGGGCATCGCGTCCGGTCAGGATCACATGGAGTGCTGGATTACGGTTGCGTAATGTTGTGAGCACCTCTTCTATATCAAGCCAACTATAGGTGAGGGTGTAGGTAATTTCATCCATGATAACGATATCGTAGGCATTGCTTTCAATTTTAGCGCGGCACTGTTGCCAGCATTCTTGCGCAAGGGCACGATCATGGGCGAGGTCTTCACTTGTCCAGGTAAAGCCCTGTCCCAGTGGGATAATCTCGACGCCCATACGTTCCGCGGCACGGATTTCGCCCCACTTGCCCGTTATAGCCTTCATAAATTGCAGCATCACCACGCGTAGGTCCTGCCCCCACGCTCGCATGAGTACGCCGAGGGCTGCCGTTGTCTTGCCTTTACCATTGCCAGTATAGACCAATGTCAGACCCTTCTTACCCGGTTGCCTGTTGGCCCTTGCCTCTGCTAGCTCTTGCCGAATACGGGCGCGACCCTCCTCGGTCAGTTCCTCAACCTCTGCCTCTTGTACCATCTCGTTTGTTACGTGCTCTTCCATTCTGGTGTGTTCCTCCATATCCATATTGTGTCACAAAGCAGATGTTGGCAGGATGTAATTAATGCGATATTAATGTCATGTAGGGACCGATTTATCGCGTCCTTTTGGCATCTACAATCTTCCCAGGATACGAAAAACGTTTCAACCCCCTTCGACATTTCAATTGTCAAAAGGGCGTGATAATCGTGTTTAACAAAATAGCATGGATACATCGTTTGTAGGGACCACATTTATGGCGTCCGTCGCTCAATTCATTGAGCGAGATTCTTGCCGTGAAGCGTTGTTTATGGGATATCGCCCGATAAATCGGGCGGTGGACGCCATAAATGTGGTCCCTACAACCTACCCGTATTATTTTGTTAATGTCCATAATCGGTCCCTACAAACAGCGGGTGGTACAATACCTCTATCATGACAACAACAGAACAGCATTCCTTACCGCATGTCGTACAGCGTATTTGGCTTGTCCGGCATGGACAGACACTATGGAATGAGCAGGGACGCTTTTGTGGGCATACAGATATTCCCTTGTCCACGCTCGGACGTAGGCAGGCACGCAAACTGTCTTCACACCTACAACACGTGCTAATTACGGCTATCTACAGCAGTGACCTGAGCAGGGCAAGAGAGACCGCAGAGATTATCGCGAAGAAGCGACAAATAGACATAATCGTTTCCCCTACATGGCGCGAAATTGATTTTGGTGCGTGGGAGGGTCTTACGTATGATGAGATTGCGGCATCGTTTGCGGACCAACTAGGCTTCTTCGCTGACCCAGAACACTATGCGCCACCACAAGGTGAAACGCTAACAGAGGTGTTGCAGCGTGTTACTCCTGCATTGCAAGAAATTATGCAGCGCGGGCATAATGGTGAGATCGTGCTTGTGAGTCATGGCGGCGTGTTGCGCGGCTTGCTCTGTGCGCTTCTGGGGATGCCTCTTAGCAACCAGTGGCAATTGCGTATTGATACAGGGTCGTTGAGCGCGATTGATGTGTCGTTGGATGAGCATGGTAAATTGTTGATGTCGTTAGCAGGATTGAATATGAAAGATTGATTCGCGTTATGAAAAACATCTGTGCAGGTCTGATTTCAGCAAACCTGCACAGATGTTTTTTACAACGCGGCTTTTATCTTCTCTAATTGTTGTGCATGCTGCTGATCGTGGATAGGCAACACATTGACCAGTTGATAAAATTTGCGGTCGTCTCCCCATTCAGGATGACGGAATGGACGGCTCCATGCCTCTTCGGGTAGAGCGGCGAGATATTCAAAGATTTCCTCGCGCCGAGCCACAAGACCTGCAAGCACGGCATCAAGTGAAGCGGGTGGCTCTGAGGTCGTGGCGAGTTGTGGTGCGTGATCGCTAATATTTACGACAAGAGGATTATCTTCGCTCTGCACAAGCTTCATCTGGTCGAACCCCATGCCCTCCGCGATATAGACGTGATGAGCCAGTTGTAGCGGCGACCATTCGCCTTCGATAGGGTGTTGCGTCAGTTCATCGGTGCTAAATTTCGCGAGTTGCCCCATGAGTTCAATACGGGCCGCGACAAGTTTACGACGCGCCTTATCAAATGAACGCTCGGTTTTTTCGGTGGTGGTCATAGGTTACTCCTCAAGAAACGCCTGTAGGGGCCTAATTCATTACGCCCTGTTCCCGACGCACAATGTCATAGAACATGAGAATGCTGACGTTGACACCCTTGTTTGGCTTGTCCATCGCTCACAGGGCGTAATGAATTAGGCCCCTACATCTCTCTACTGTGTCATGCTTCACGTTGTTTTACAAGTCTACTGTATAAACGCTCAAGCTCGTCCTGATCGTTGAAGTGTAGGACTAGTGTCCCTTTACCTTTTGCATTCTTTTTGAGATCGACCTTCACCATCAGCGCATCGCGGAAGTGCGTCTCTAATTCTTGCACCTCAGCAGGACGCGGTTGTGGCGTCGTCATGCGCTCGATCACGGACTCGACATCTTCTTTGCTCTTGATGCTTGTAGCTAACTCTTCCGCTTGACGCACATTGAGTTTGAGCGAGATAATCTTGCCCATCGCCGTAATCTGGTCCTCTTCATGGACAATACCAATCAGAGCACGTGCATGACCCTCACTAAAATTTTCCGGCTGGTTCATGAGTGCGTCGCGCACTTTAGGAGCGAGTTGCAATAAACGCACCGAGTTGGTGATGGTTGAACGGTCCTTGCCGACCTGTCGCGCCACCTGCTCTTGTGTCAGGCCAAAATCCTGTACCAACGCTTGATACGCCAATGCCTCTTCAATCGGATTCAGATCGGCACGTTGAATATTTTCGATTAACGCCATTTCAAGCATCTGTTGCGGTGTCACCTCTTTGATGACCACAGGGACCTTGCTTAAACCAGCAAGACGTGAGGCCCGCCAGCGCCGTTCGCCCGCGATAATCTGGTAGAGAACACCCTGTAGCGCGACGGGGGCGTCCTGCTGCGTGGAAGCGGTTTGCTCGTCTTCGTTGAACCAGGAGCCGGTATCTTTCTTTGCCTCATCACCGTTCGCGGCGGCAAGTGTGTCCAGACGCGTCACAATGATTGGCTGTATCAAACCATGTTCTTTGATCGATGCACTCAGTTCGAGTAGCTTTGGGTCATCTTCGCGAAAGATGCGGCGTGGCTGACGCGGGTTGGGGATGATGCTGTCAATAGGGGTATGTAGCGTATCACCTGTATCAACATGTGTCGGTTGCTGGGCCGACATGACCTCGGACGCGCCTGTGATAAGCGCATCCAGACCACGACCCAGACCAAATTTTTGCTTAGCCACGAGCCATTACCTCCTCAGCGAGCGAACGATAGGCCAGAGCACCGGGCGAGGTCGGATCATAGTCCAGAATGGACTGTCCGAAACTGGGTGCCTCGCTCAAACGGACATTACGATTGATGATCGTCTGAAATGCCTCATTGGGAAAGTGGTTGCGTACCTCTCTAACAATATCGCTGGCAAGGCGTGTACGCGGGTCGAACATCGTCATAACGATACCCGCGATATAGAGGTCTGGATTGAGCTTACTTTTCACGATGCTAACGGTATTGCGCAACTGGCTTAATCCTTCTAGTGCGAGATATTCGCATTGAATTGGAATAATAAGCGCGTCGGCGGCAACGAGGGCGTTGATTGTCAGGAGGCCAAGTGAGGGTGGACAATCAATAATGATGTAGTCGCAACGATTACGGATTGGCTCAAGTGCTTGTTTGAGGCGAAACTCACGCGCCATCGCACCGACCAGTTCCATCTCCGCGCCCGCTAAATCAACGGTACAAGGGGCAATAACCAGTTCGCGCCGTACTGACGGCACAATCACATCAAAGATCGTCACATCTTCGTGCTCCTGTACCATCAGGTCATAAATAGTGTATTCTTTTTTATTCTTGGCCGCGCCGATGCCACTAGAGGTATTCGCTTGTGGGTCCATATCGACGAGCAGCACCCTGCGTCCCGCCGCCGCGAGATACGTAGCAAGATTAATAGAGGTAGTAGTTTTGCCGACCCCACCTTTTTGATTGGCTATTGCATAGATTTTTGACACAGGCTGCTACCGTACCTTTCAACTCACCAGCCCAGGGCGTAGTAAATTAGGCCCCTACAGACGTTGTATCGTCATTGTAACAAAAGTACAGGCTATAAGCAACTAGATAGATTTGATTGTACGTATTATGTCTATGTAGCACCAATGATGCGGTTAAAAAATATTTGGTAGGGACACAATGTATCGCACCCGTTGTCCCGATTCATTGTGTCCCTACCGTATTTCTATAGCACTGTTTACTTTTTATCTAAGTAAATTTTAATCTATTTATCTTGCTTATAGTACCTCTCTAAGATTACTATAATAGACGTGCATAACAAATGTGTTATGTAGCTACTTTTTGTATAGCAAAGGGAAGAACAAACATGCGTAAGGGTTTTTTTGCGTACTCACGTACACTCCAAATTAGTATTGCAAGCATTTCTATCTTGCTTTTACTTGTAGGCGGAGGAGCAACAGCGACAAATGTATTTGCAACAAGCACGGTAGCAGCGCGTGCTAATTTGCAACACACACCAACTGGTACCGCAGAACTTCATGTAGGTTCCAGTCACGAGTTGACCGTATCAGTCTCGTTAACTGGCCTGGCACCAAACAGTACCCATCCCGCGCACATTCATGCTGGCAATAGTTGTGCTAGCAATGGAGCTATTCTTTACCCATTGAAAAATGTTGTTGCCAATGCGAAGGGGCAGGCATCTGTCACCACGGTTGTTCATCTTTCTACCCCTGGTATTCCTACAACAGGCTGGTACATCAATGTACATAATGGTCCTACCTTGAAAACACCACAGCAAGCCTACGCGATTTCCTGTGGCGTTGTCTCTAATCCGACCAAAGCTTCTGATGTATTAACCGCACTCGGTTCTACACCAGACCCAAATCAGCATGCCTTTGGCTTCACACGTTTAAGCCTTAAAGATGGCAGACTAACGGTCCATGTTATGGTAACTGGTCTCGCACCTTACAGTAAGCATGCGGCACATGTGCATGCTGGCGACTGTTTCTACACACAGCAGGTGTTGTACGATTTTTCACCACTTGTAGCAAATGGAAAAGGTGTAGCAGATAAGACTGTGACCTTCAAAAATGTTCACTCCATTCCAGCTTATGGCTGGGATGTCAATGTTCATTTTTCTACCAACCTTTCCACACAAACAGGATATGATCCAATTCTGTGTGGTAACGTTGCACGTGACGATCAATAAGTAGTTCAAAACGACAAACATGCTGGCAAATCAATCTTGGTTTGCCAGCATGTTTGTCGTTTTGAACTACTTATTGATCGTAATATATGCTACACCTGCCACGTGAGGACCACTGTACGTGCCGATAACAGCCCCGAAGTTGTAGCGCGGCAACTCGTCTTTGTAGACGGGTTTAAGCGCATCAGCGAGTTGTTGCCCAACCTCCTGGTCTGACTCGACAAGCACGGCACTTTCGAGTGGCCCTGCTTCCGTTACAAGCTGAGCAATACGAGCGAAGGCTTTTGTGCGGGTACGAGGTCGCTCTATTGGAACGACGAGACCTTCTTTAAAGGAAAGGATGGGCTTGATGCTGAGAATGTTGCCAACTAACGCGGCGGCTCCTCCAATACGCCCACCTTTGCTGAGGTATTCCAGCGTGTCCAACGCGAACAGAATATGTGTCCTTGCGAGACGATCAATGGCATGCACTTTAATTGTTTCAAGCGACAAGCCTTGCTTCGCCTCTTCCACCGCTTGCATAACCGTATACGCGATACCGACACTGACACTCTCGGAGTCGATAATTTCAATCGGCACCTGCCGATACTCTTCTGGTAACGTGTCACGCGCGGTACATGCCGATTGATAAGTACCACTCAACTTCGCGGAGAGCAGAATAGCGACAATGCCATCGGCACCCTCTTTGATGAGGCTGATAAATGCCTCTTGAAACTTCCCTGGTGGGGGCTGCGAGGTTTTTGGAAGTACCTTGCTCGTTTGTAATCTGCGAAAAAATGTTGCCGTATCCATATCTATCTTGTCAAGATAGGCTTCTTCACCAAAGAATACCGTGAGTGGAACAACTGTGATGCCGAGTGAATCCGCCAACGCTGGCGGGATATCTGCTGTGCTGTCTGTAAGAACGCGAACAGCCATAACTTTAATTCTCCTCTATTATGAACATTACCTGTATAACATCATCAATATGTATGTATCATTCGCCGCCGGAGGTGGCGAATGATACATACATATTGATGATGTTATTTATTATTCTGCTGAAACAATGTAGGCATAATATGGTTGTCCACCGTTGACAACTTCGATTTCGAGATGTGAATAGTGTTGTTTGATGCGTTGCGCGGTTTGCTGCGCCTCATCTGCCGTGACGTCTTCCCCATAATAGAGCGTGACGATCTCATATGCATCTATGCACATGCGTTGCAACGTATCCTGGATAACCCGTTCCATGTGCTGACCCGCGACACTCAGATTGCCGTTAATCAATCCAATATAATCGCCTTCGCGCACCCGCACCCCACCGATTTGCACGGTACGCACGGCGGTTGTGATTTCTGCCGTTTGTATATGTTGCGCGGCCTCGGTCATAGCCTGACTGTTCGTTGCAAAGTCGGCGTCAAAATTGAAGCTCAGAAGCGCGGCAATCCCCTGTGGTAGTGTGTCACTGGGAATGACAAAGACCTCTTTTTTTGTGAGACTCACGACCTGTTGTGCGCTGAGAATAACATTGCCGTTGTTTGGCAGAATAATAACTTTTTCGGCGGGTGAGGCTTCAACTGCCGCCAGCAATTCCTCGATACTTGGATTCATTGTTTGCCCACCGGAGACGATGGCGTTAACACCTAGCTCATGAAAAACATGCTCAAAGCCCGCGCCAGAGACAACAGCAACAGTGGCGATAGGCAGTGTTTTTACCGCTTCATTTACATCATCAGCATGTTCGGCTTCGCTCGCGGCAGCATAGGTGAGACTTTGTGCTTGCAAGTTCTCGATGTTGATGTCCATCAGACTACCCAAGCTGACGCCGTAATCGAGAATTTTTCCAGGTGTTGCGGTATGCGTGTGGACCTTGAGTATTTTTTCATCGCCCGCGACAACGGTTGAGACACCGCCCATGTCGAGAATTGTTTGACGAATAGCCTCCATATTCAGGCTGTTGCCATAGAGCAGGAACACAACCTCATAGCCAAATTCTTCTTCAACGGTAACGCGGCCCTTTTTCTGATGCGTTTCGGATGGTGTTTGCGCAGGAGTTTCAGGCAACGTAATCGTAGCTATGTTACCACCTGCCTCACCACGAATATAATGCCAGATGCCCTCTAAGATGGTGCAAAACCCTTGCCCACCGGAATCAACCACGCCAGCCTGCTTTAAGGTTGGTAGCAGATCGGGCGTCCGCGCTACCGATAAACGTGCCGCAAGAACTGCCTCCTGCATCAAGCCAACCAGGTCATCGCCACGTTCCGCACTCTTTTTCGCTGCCTCTGCCGTTTCGCGGACAACGGTGAGAATCGTTCCCTCGACTGGCTTGATGACGGCGCGATAGGCTAAACGCGAGGCTTCTTGAAACGCGTTGGCGAGATCAGTCGCGGTAAAGGTATTTTTCTTATCAAGGCCCTGTGCCAGTCCACGCAAGATTTGCGAGAGGATGACACCGGAGTTGCCACGCGCTCCCAGCAAGGCACCATGCGCGATCTTGGCGGCAACCACGCCTGCTAGCAACTCCGTACTCGTCCTGATATCGCGCACGGCGGCCTGCATGGTTGCAGACATATTTGAGCCGGTATCACCATCCGGTACGGGAAACACGTTGAGCGCGTTGATAACCTCACGGTGCTCTTCTAACCACGCGGCACCTGCTACAATGGCTTTTTTGAGGTCCTGGCCGTCAAAGACGCTGATGCGTCGAGGTCGCTGGCGGGGTGTGGGGCGTGCCGATTGTTCCTGCATGATTGTTCCTTGTCCTATTTCTTTTCTTGCCGTAGGCCCTGTACATTAACGTTCACCTGAGCTACGGGAACGCCCAACATCTTTTCCGTCGAGTATTTGACACTACTCATGATGTTGTGCGCGATCTCTGATATACGTAGCCCGTATTCAAGAACAACATAGACTTCAAGAATGATCTGGTCGTTTAGCATCCGCACCTGCACACCTTGATTGCTTTGTCCATCCGCTAACAGGACCGCTTGCCCGTTACGCAGACGTGGCGACGCAATACCTACGACACCGTAACATTCGCATACCGCCTGTGCCGCGATACTATGAACGGCGTTCGGCAGAACCTCTATTTTCCCCAGGGGACGTACCCCCTGTCGCGGTTGAATCGCAGATGTTTTTGACATATGCATAGCTTCTCAACTTTTTTGTTTGCTGTATGTACACGTACTCTTGCCAAATTGCCCAATATGCGTTATACTCGCACAACGAGTTAGAATGTGTACTGGGTCATAGGTATTGGCATAATATTGGGTTCTTTTATCTGAGATTGAAAATACCACAGGCCCTGCTGATAGTCAAGTAAAGAGAGGATTCGCAACATGGCAGCAGGTCGTTGTGAAATTTGCGAGCGTAAGCCAATGTATGGCAACAACGTACCACACTCGCAGCATCGCACACGTCGTCGCTTTGTGCTCAACGTACAGCGTCGCCGTATCGAGGTAAATGGAACGCATAAAACCGTGAATATCTGCACACGCTGTATGCGTACCATGACCAAACTACCCAAAGAGAGGTAGTTGGTTCAAGCATAAAAAATGTCCTGGGTGGGTCGCAATGCGACCCACCCAGGACATTTTTA
>JAABUQ010004416.1_pt1 | contig 24033 bp, 24 predicted proteins | sample 5560001 | NCBI WGS metagenome assembly JAABUQ01 (sample SAMN10711888, study PRJNA513371) | rock metagenome | isolation source: Antarctica rocks | place: Antarctica: Victoria Land, Finger Mt nord | collected 2015-12-18
ACTGGTCATCGGTCAGGTCAGTGGAGTAGGCTTTGCGGGGGCTGGTTAACTGTTCCATGCCTTGATTTTCGGAAGGAACGAAGCCTTTCTATACAGTCTCTGAACTCCGTCAGCTCTATTAGAAGCGGATACGACGCTTCATCTTGGTTGTCAAAGGCTTGCTCTTGTCCTTCATCCAGAGAACGAAACACTAAAGCAGGTAGTTGCTCCTCGATACCTGTTTGTGGTTCAGCCGACATAGGCAGTTGTGTCGCTACCCCAGCTTTTCCGGTTTGTGCCACAAGATCAAACATCTTACCACAGCACGGTTTCATAGCTACTTCTCCCAAGAAGATTGTACCATAAACCCTATTATGGAAAATGTTTTTAAGTACCTGCCAAGCATTGACTAAGCAGAAGCGGACACCGAGGACGGCGCAGCCGGTTTTGACTTGAAACCGTCAGTATTCGCAGCAGCAGAACCCACCCCCGGCCAGCTTCTTTTACTTGACCTGTTGGCCCAAAAATAAAAGCGTTCGACAGGGAAGCGACGGGAGCCGAGCGGATGGAGCGGAACCCGTTCCGGCTTTGGCAGATCAAACAAATCGGCTTGCTTTGCAGCTTTGCGCCATTCCGCTTTTTCCGCAGCCGACGGCCAGACCTTCACCGAGAGCGAGGAACACGCCACCCCGTCAAGCGATCCGCAAACCGGCAGAGCTAGGAGAAGTCGCGGCTGCGATGCGGGCGGGAGAAGAGGAGGATGTCGCCGGGGCGGGGGGCGGGTGCAGGAGGAGCTTCAAGGGCGGACGTCGTCATAGGGTGTCGTCCACCAAGACTTTCAGCGCACCGGGCTGGACGGTGATGGTCACAGGAGTCGTGCCCAGAATCTCGTCGTCCGCGTGGACGTTGCGGCGGCGGGCGCTCTCCAGCGTGATCTCGCGGGCGCGGAACGTCTTGGTCTTAGGCAGGCCCAGATGCATCTGGGCGCGCAGGGCGCGCAGATAGGCGGGCAGCTCGCTCCGCTTGAGGTCTGTAAAGAGCACGACGTCGAGCAGGCCGTCGGCGATGTCGGCCTCCGGCGCGATAGGCGCGGCCTGCGCGATGCGATAGGTGTTGGCCACCTCGCACAGCGCGACGCTCTCGCGGTGGACTTTGCCGTCCAGCGTCAGCGTGATCTCGCGGGGCCGGAAGGCGACCGCGAGCCGGGCGAAGGCATACGCGCCGCGCAGGAAGTTCTTGTTGGTGCCCTGGCCGTAGAGGGCCAGCGCGTCGGCGAACAGGCCGACGCCCGCCGACTCGGTGAAGTAGCGGTCGCCGATCTTGCCCAGGTCCACGGCGCGGACGACGCCGTCTTTGAGCGTCTTCAGTGCGGCGGGCAGGTTGTGGTGCAGGCGCAGGGTCGTGGCGAAGTTATTGAACGTCCCTTGTGAAAGAATGCCCAGGGCCGTGTCGGTGTGGGCCAGCTCCTGCACGGCCAGCTCCACGGTGCCGTCGCCGCCCGCCACCGCCACTTTCTCCGCGCCCTCCGCCACCAGCCGCTTCAGCGTCTGCTTCAAGTCTTCCTTAGAGTTAGTGTGGATGATCTGAATCGCCAGGCCAACGTCGCGCGCCATCCGCTCAAGCTGCTCTTTCCCCGAGGCGGCATGCATCGCCCCGGCGCGCGTGTTCATCAGGACCGGGAGTGGGCTTTGAGACGTCATCGCGTATCCCCTTTTGAGCGGCCCCGGCCCGCCACGCCAACCGTCGCAAGGCAGGCCCAAAGCCAGGGCAGGCCCAGGGCGAAGCCCGCCAGGACATCGGAAGCGTAGTGGACGCCGAGGCAGATGCGGCTCAACCCGATCAGCGCGATCAGCGGGGTGGCCCCTGCCCAGAGCAGCCGCCTGCCCTGCCCCGTGCGCCGCGTCAGCCAGTAGGTCAGCATCCCATAAACCGTGACGGCGAAGAACGCATGGCCCGAGGGGAACGAGTAGCCCAGGTGGGCAAAGAGCGGCGAAGGGCGCGGCCTCTGGAAGGCGATCTTCAGGCCGTTCACCAGCGCCTCGCCGCCCCCAATTGCGAAGAGGAGGCCGAGCGCCTGTCTGCGCGCCTTCCCAAACACAAGCGCGGCGAGGCCGAGCAGCGCGAACACAAGCAGCGCCCACCCGCCCGCCAGAGCCGACAGCCCGCGCATGAGCGTCAGGAGGTGCGGGCCAGTGTGCGCGGCGGATTGCTGCGAGATCGACAGGTCCCAGCGCGAGAGCTTGCCCGCGTGAACCGCGCCGGCCAGAGCAACGAAGAAAGCCGCCGCCCCGAGTGCCGCTGAGGCGGCCAACGTCGTCCGCTGCCGTGGCGCGGCGGGAAGTGGGTCCGGGGCAGGGGCGGGGTGGGACGGCTTGTGCATTGTCATGGCCTATACCCTGCTACCGCCGCTTCTTAACTTAACCATCGCCTGCTCACGGCGGATGGCACGGAGGTTGCATCTTACTTGCTGCTGAAGGTCAGGGCATATTTAGCGTTCGCTGTTCCTGCTGCACCTCCTCCGACCACTTGCGGGCTGTCTGCCGCAAGTGCTACGTCCACCCGGCCGTATTAGAAACGTACCTGGACGGCACCATGCTGGAAGCCTTGAAGCAGGAGACCGAGCAGGAATTGGCCGACACGCTGCACTCGCTCAAGCCCGAAGAGGCCGCCGTCATGGCCCTGCTCAGTCGGCGGCTGGCACAGGAGGCGGCAAAGAAGTAGGGGCAGGCCATGAGTGGCATAGTCTACTTCTTCGGATATGGCACGAGTGGGAAACCGTACTCTCGGCAGAGTTCTTCAGCCAGGGCACGGCTCGCAGCAATATGGGACCGGTCTATCAACAAAGCACTTGAACCTGCTGAAGACATAGCCGGATTGCTGACGATTACCCCTTTGGATGTCCATCTCGGCTTTGTCATCAGAATTATGACGTTGTTCTGTGGCGAAACACAGACACCTCGAATGTCCGCAAATGAGCCGGTTCGCGTGACCGGCTTCCATGGCCAGCCCGTCGTCCGCTCGTAGGTACGCCGTTCCCCATCCAAGCGGATGTCGGCAGGACCGGAGACGTAGTAGAGAAAGTAAAGAAGCCAGCCTGCTCCTAATACAGAAAGTGCGGCCAAATACGCTTTGCCGGTTAGGACTGCTCCCACGAGTGGGCCGAGGACGAGTTGAACGGCAACTGCGACTGACAATAAAGTTTCCAAACGCCGCGCCGTAGGCGGCTTGCGGAACAGCATTGTCTTTCCGTCCTTCCAGGCGAGGTAGCTTTCGTAGCTCTTGTTCGTAGGATTGGCTTGAAGCGGCGATATTTCCACAGCACACCTCTCTAGCAGCTTGGTTATCTTCTTTTACCCCCGACAAAAAGCAGGGAAACACAAGGTAGAGCAGCCTTGACAATGCTCCCCCCGTTGGGCTAAAGTAGCCCTATGGACTACACGCCCCTCCAAGCCGAAGCGATCACGCAGGACGTCATCGAGAAGTACCAGAAGTTCGTCAACCCCACTCAGGTGGCGCTGCTGAAGGTCGGCGGGTTCGACCACATCGAGGCCTGCGCGCAGGGCGTTACGCTGACCGATTTGGAAGGTAACTCCTATATTGACTGCCTGGGGGGCTACGGGACGTTCTCGCTGGGGCACCGGCACCCGCGCGTGGTCGAGGCCGTTAAGCGCCAGCTTGATTTGATGCCGCTGGCCTCCAAGACCTTTTTGAATAAGCCGCTGGCCGATTTATCCGCGAAACTCGCCGAACTCTCGCCGGGGAAGCTGCAATACTCTTTTATCAGCAACTCGGGGGCCGAGGCCGCCGAGGCAGCGCTGAAGATCGCGCGCATGGCGTCCGGCAAGACCGACTTCGTCTCGACGCACGGCGCGTACCACGGCAAGACAATGGGGGCATTGTCCGTCACGGGCCGCGAAATTTACCGCAAGCCGTTCGAGCCGATGCTGCCCGGCGGCTGTTTCGTGCCCTTCGATGACGCCGACGCGATTGAGGCCGCCATTACGGACAAGACAGCCGCCGTAATTTTGGAGCCTATTCAAGGCGAGGGCGGCATCCAGGTCCCCTCCCCTGACTTTTTCCCACGTGTCCGCGAGATCTGTGACCGTCGCGGCGTCTTCTTGATCGCCGACGAGGTGCAGACGGGACTTGGCCGGACCGGCAAGCTGTTCGCGGTCAACCACTGGGACGTCGCCCCGGATATTATGACACTCGCCAAGGCCCTGGGCGGCGGCGTCATGCCCGTGGGCGCAACCCTGGCGACGGCGGAGATATGGGAGCGCGTGTTCCACGAGAACCCGTTCATCCACACGACGACGTTCGGCGGCGGCGAGATGGCCTGCGCCGCCGCCCTGGCCGCCCTGGAGGTCACCGTGGACGAGGGCCTGCCCGCCCGCGCGGCCCAGAACGGCGCGTACTTTTTGAACGGCCTGAAATCCGTCTGCGTCCAATACCCGAAGCTCTTGAAGGAGGCGCGCGGCCTGGGCCTGATGATCGGGGTGGAGTTCACCGACGCCGACATCGGCAAGCTGGTCATCGGCACGATGGTGCATCGGGGCGTCGTGGCCGCCTACACGCTGAACAACCCTAGGGTCATCCGCTTCGAGCCTCCGCTGATCATCACCCGCGCCGAGATCGACACCGTGCTGGGCGTCTTCGCGGCGGGCGTCGAGGACGCGGTCAACTTGCTGGGGGACTTGATTTAGCGGGGGCCGGGGCAGTGGAATGCCCCGGCAGGATGACACCCTCACGGGTGAAGATTGAAGACAGGCCGAGTCTCTGCGTCTGAACTATCCCCGTCCGAGGGACGCCTCTTTGCCGGGGCTTTTCACAACCCCGGCACTCGCCCCTCAATCCCCATCCGCATCCCGTAGCGGGGGCGCAGGGTGACGATGGGCTGAGTATCGACTACTTGGTCCGGGGCGAGGTGCAGACGCCAGCACTGGCCCAGGGTCGCCAGGAGCAGGACAAGCTCCATCCAGGCGAACTGCTCGCCGATGCAGACGCGCGCGCCGCCGCCGAAGGGGACGAAGGCGAACTTGGGGCGCGTCTCTTCGGCCTCGGGCGTCCAGCGGTCCGGGTCGAAGCGGTCGGGGTCGGGGAAAAAGCGCGGGTCGCGGTGGGTGACGGCGGGAGCGATCAGGATGACCGTGCCTTGGGGGATAACGTAATCCCCGAGAGCATGGTCGGCCAGCGCACGCCGCCCGATGGCCCAGGCGGGCGGGTACAGGCGCATGGACTCGGAAATGATCTGGCGGGTGTAGGTCAGGCGCGGCAGGTCATCGGCGGTGGGTGTCCGGCCCGCTAAAACTTCGTCCAACTCGGCGTGGAACCGGGCCTCACACGCGGGGTTCTGGGACAGCAGCAGCCAGGTCCAGGTCAGGGCGTTGGCCGTCGTCTCGTGGCCGGCCAGAAACAGCGTCATCACCTCGTCGCGCACTTGGCCGTCGCTCATCGCCCCGCCGTCGTCCTCGTCGCGCGCTTCGAGCAGCATCGAGAGCAGGTCGCCGCCCACCCCATCCGATCCAGCCCCGGACGCGCGGTGTGCCTCAATCAGCCTGTAGACCGTCGAGTCCAGCCGGGCGCGGGCAGCCCGGAAGCGGCGGACCTGGGGGAACGGCAGCCGCTCCAGCAGGTGCGAATACGGAAGCTGCAAAAGATGGAATAGGCCGATGATCTCCCCCAGCGCGCCGTCGATCTCCTGCGCCTCCGCCTCCACCTCAGCACCAAACAATGTCTTGCCGACGACGGCCAGCGTCAGGCGCATCATCTCGGCGTGGACATCTAAGGTCTCGCCGTCCCGCCACCGGCGGCCCGTCTGCGCGGCGTAATCCGTCATGGCCGCACCGTAGGCGGCGATCCGCTGCCGGTGGAACGCGGGCTGGATCAGCCGCCGCTGCCGCAGGTGGAACTCGCCTTCGCTCGTCAGCAGCCCCTCCCCCAGCAGCCGCTTGATCTGCTCCAGCCCGCGCCCCTTTTTGAAGCTCTTCTGGCTTGTCACGAACACGTCTTTGATCAAATCGGGGTGGTTGATGAGGTAGAGGGGCTGCCGGCCCAGGGGCAGGCGCACGATGTCGCCGCACTCGAACGCCGCCCGGCGCAGGTAGGCCAGGGGATCGCGGCGGAACCGCATCAGGCCCTGGCCGGGGAAGCGCTGCGGGAACATGGGCGGGGCGGGGGCGCGGGGCGGGCGGCTCATGGGACCATTGTACCCGTGTGACTGCGGCGATGCCGGGAGCGGCCCGGCGCGAGAAGTACAGTGAGAGGAATTCATTCCCTCGCACTCGCTGATTTGCACTCGGCGCTCTTGCCCGTTATGATTTGCCTTCCGCCGCCAGGGTCTTCTCGCGCTGGGCGGGGTGCTTGCCCTCGGCGAATTCCTCGATGAGCTTGGCGCTGAAGGCAGGGATGTCGCTCGGGTTGCGGCTCGTCACCAGGCCCTTGTCGGTCACGACCTCCTGGTCCACCCAGGTCGCACCCGCGTTCCGCAGGTCGGTCTGGAGCGACGGCCACGACGTCACCGTGCGCCCCCGGACCACGTCGGCCTCGATCATCGTCCACGGGCCGTGGCAGATCGCCCCGACGGGCTTGCCGGCCTCGAAAAACGCCTTGACGAACGCCACCGCCTCGGGGATGACCCGCAGGTTGTCGGGGTTAGCCACGCCGCCCGGCAGCAGCAGGGCGTCGAAGTCGCCCGCGCTCGCGCCCGAAAGTGCCAGGTCTACAGGCAGTTTGTCGCCCGGCTTGTCATGGTTGAAGCCCTGCACCTGGCCCTGGACAGGCGAGACCAGCGTGGTCGTCGCCCCCGCCGCATCCAATGCCTTGCGCGGCTCGACCAGTTCCACCTGCTCAAAGCCGTCGGCGACCAGTATCGCCACTCTTCTTCCGTCCAGTTGTGCCATTGTTGATTCTTCCTGGGGGCTTCTGCGCCCCGTGCGACACGCAGTTCTACCCGCTCCACATGGGCGAAAAACCGAGCAGGCGGGGAGGGACCCGCGCCAGGAGGCGCAGCGTCGAAAGTTTTACATCTGTTTGTAACCGCGTATTAATATTCGTGAAGGACATTACGGGGCACACGATGTATACTAGGGCGTATGCTTGATTTGCCCCAAGGCAAAGACTGAGAAAGGACCTCGTTCATGGTTGACACTCCCGACATCGAAACGCCCGAGTCCAACGACGTCGCCTCCCCCGGCTACTTCCAGAGCCAGCTCAACCGGCGCACGTTCCTGGCCCGCATGGCGGCGGCCGGGCTGGGTACGGCGGCGGCAGCCCTGATCGCCGGCTGCGGCGGCGGCAGCAACAACGGCGGCGGCGGCAACGTCACCGGCATCAACCCCGGCCCCGGCGTGGGCACGACCACCTTCGCCGATCAGGCCAACTTCCCCGGCATCCCCGGCGCGAGCGAGGACGTGGTCGTCCTCAACTACGCGCTGACCCTGGAAACGCTGGAGGCGGACCTGTACCGCCAGGCGCTCAACATCGCGGCGGGCAAGGATGTCGCCACCCCGCTCCCCGCCGACGGCGGCGCGTCCTACACCCAGGCGGTCAGCAACGGCGGCCTGGACCCCGGCCTGGCGAAGATCGGATTCCTCTATCTCCAGCAGTACTCAGCCGTCGAGGCCGCCCACCGTGACTTCCTCCGCGCGGCGATCTCCCAGGCCGGTGCCACGCCGGTCCCGGCGAATGCCAAGGGCTACAACGCGGGCCTCGCCCCCGGCACGGACCTGCTGACGATCCTGAAGCTGATCCGCACGGTCGAGGAGACCGGCGTGACGGCTTACCTCGGCGCGGCGGGCTTCCTGACCAACCCGACCTTCGTCCAGGTCGCCTCCAGCATCTACACGACCGAGGCGCGGCACTCGGCGGGCATGAACTACGTTCTTGGCCTGCCCACCGGCCCGTCCGGCGATGTCGGCGGCGCGCAGCCGGCCCCCGGCGCGAAGGACGAGTTCGAGTACGCCCAGACGCCCAAAGCGGTCCTGGCCAGCGTCCGCCCCTTCTTCGTCATGTAGGCGTCGCTCACTCTAGAAAGGTATCCCCCCATGCCGAATCCCACGCATGCGACATTGTTCTTCTCGACCGATCCCAAGATCGCCGGCACCGTCTCGGTGCCGATCCCCAGCACGTCCAAGAACTTCACGACTGGCAACGCCGACGTCAAAGTCCTGAACTTCGCCCTCGCCCTTGAAACGCTGGAAGCCGAGCTGTACCGGCAGGCCCTCCTGCGGCTGACGACCGGCGGTGCCGATATGTTCGGCCACACCATCGCCGGCCTGGGCCTCGCCTCCACCGAGCTCGACGTGGCCTACCTGACCACGTTCGGCAAGGTCGAGGTGGAGCACCGGGACTTCCTGACGTCCGCCCTGGGCAACAACTGGGTGACGGACGCCAAGACCCTGTTCGACTTCGGCTTCGCCGACACCAACAACCTCGGCAAGCCCGCGCTGAACCGCCTCCAGACGGTGCAGCTCGTCTATGGGGCCGAGCAGACCGGCGTCTCCGCCTACCTGGGCGGGACCGGCGCGGGCGGCCTGACGCCCGGCGGCCCCTACCTCGGCATCGCCGCCAGCATCCTCGGCACCGAGGCGCGGCACACCACCGCCGTCGCCATCCTGCTGAACGGTGCGCCCTTCAACGAGATGCCCAAACTGGCGACCGCGCCGCTGTCGGGCGATCCCGGCGTTCTGCCGACGGCTTTCGGCACCGACACCCCGCTGGCACCGGATGTCATCCTGTATGGCGTCGGCAAGGTTGCGCCGGAAACGACGGTGGCAGGCGATGGCGTGATCGGCCCGAAGTCCGGCCCCAACGGCTTCGTCTTCGTGAACGCCTAAGCCGCCTTTGGTCGTTCACGGACACTCTGCGGCCCGCCTCTTCGGAGGCGGGCCGTTTCATGTTTAACTTGTTCCCCCTCGCCCGCATAATACAGCCGTAGGAAGGGTTTTTACACCATGTCTGAGCAGATCGCGAACCAATTCATCGAGGCGCTGCGGGCGCTGGAAGACACCAAGGACGTCGAGCCGCTGGCCGCGCTCTATGCCCCCGACGCCCTTGTCGGCAACCTCCTCACGCCGGATCACTTCCACGGGCCGGACGGCGCGCGGACTTTCTGGACCGAGTACCGGGGCACGTTCGAGTCGGCCCGCTCCACGTTCCGCAACGTCATCGCCGGGCAGGGCAGCGCCGCACTGGAATGGACAACCGAGGGGACGGGCTTCGAGGGGACGCCGCTGTCTTACGCGGGCGTGACGGTTTTGGAGATCGAGGACGGGAAGGTCAGCCGGTCGTCGGCCTATTTCAACCCGAAAGAACTGGGCCGCCAGGTCAAACCCTAGGCCTGCGCCGCGCGGCTTATCCCCCTGTGCTATAATAGCCAAGCAGGGGGCAAGCCGCGTGTCGCTGGAAATGACAGAACGGGATGAGCTGACTCTTCTGAGGGCGTTGCTGCGCGCCTCGGACTACGGTGTCCTGCTGTCTGATGCGGCCCGGCGGGATCAGGTCTGCAACCAGCGCTTCTGCGAGATGTTCGGCCTGGAGGGCATCGAGGCCCTTCAGGCCGACCCTAACTATGTCCGCGTCCGGCTCGGCCCGCGCCTTCAAGACCCGGACGGGTTCTTCCACACGCTGGAAACCATCTACGCCGACCCCGGCCGTGTCCTCGAAGATGAGATCGTGCTGACGTCGCCCCGTCCGCGTCTGCTCCGCCGTTACACGGCCCCTGTGCTCGACCCCGACGGCGCGGTCATCGGACGGCTCTGGACGTTCCAGGATGTCACCCGTTCCCGCCAGATGGAGGACCGCATCCGCGCCCAGGCCGTTCAGCTCCGTGAGCAGTCCCGGCGGCTGGCGGCGTCCCTCAAGACTGTTACGGGCAAGCTGGGTCTGGTGGAGAGTACGCTGACCGAGACGCAGAAGCAGCTCTTCGAGACGGAAAAGCTTTCCGCCGTCGGCCTGCTCGCCGCCTCGGTCGCCCATGACATCCGTAACCTGCTGACGCCGCTCCCCATCGAGCTTTCACTGGCCGACCAGGACGACGGTCTGGCGCGTGCCGAGTCGCTGGGGGCGATCCGGCGGCAGGTGGATAGCCTGTCCCTGCTGACACACCGCCTGCTCGCCCTTGCCCGCCCGGCCCCGCCGGAGCGGACCCTGGTTGATTTGCCTGCCTTGCTGGAGCGCCTGGCCCTGCTGGTCCGGCCCCAGGCCGCCCTGGAAGACGTCCGGCTCGTCGTCACCTGCGGACCACGCCAAGCCCCGGTCATTGCCGACGGCACCCAGATCGAGCAGGTCCTAGTCAACCTCATCCTGAACGCCATCCAGGCCATGCGGGCCACGGCGGGGGGGACGCTGTCGCTGCGCCTGGACGCGCACGGGGGCGGCGCGCGCCTGCGCGTGGCGGACACCGGACCGGGCATCCCGCCCGCCCTGCGGCAGCGCCTGTTCGAACCGTTCTTTTCCACCCGTCCCGACGGGGCGGGCCTGGGCCTGTTTTCCTGCCGGCGCATCGCCGGGGAACACGGCGGCACCGTCACCGTCCGCAACCGGCCCGGCGGCGGCACCCAGTTCACGCTCTGGCTGCCCGCCGCCGGTGACGGTTTCGATGATGTTTTAGGAAGGCCACTCCCATCGCCGGACGAATCTTGATTGTCGAGGACGACCGCGCCATCGTCCAGTCCCTGATGCGCCTGCTGTCCCGTGCCGGCTACTTCGTCCACGCCCTGCCCAGCGGCGAGGCGGCGGTGGCGCAGCTCGCCGATGACCCGGCGTATGACCTGGCCCTGCTCGACGTGTCACTGTCCGGCATGGACGGCTTCGCCTGCTGCCGCGCTCTGCGCGCCCAGGGGTGGCGCGGCGCGATCCTCCTGCTGACGGGACGTGCCCAGCCCTCGGACAAAGTCGCGGGTCTCACGGCGGGGGCGGACGACTACCTTGCCAAGCCCTTCGATCCGGGCGAGCTGCTGGCCCGGATCGCCGCCCAGCTACGCCGCGCCCGCGAGTATGCCGCACCGGACGGCGAGGCCCAGACCATCACCCTCGGCCCCGACCTCGCCCTGGATCTGCGGAGTCGCGACGCCCTGGTTCGGGGCGAGCCGGCCCGCCTGACCGACCGCGAGTACGAGATTCTGCTGCTGCTGGCCCGGCACCGGGGGACTGCCCTAGACAAGAGCTGGCTCTTCCAGCAGATTTGGGGCAACGCCCCCGAAGGCGGCATCAAGGCCCTCGCCGTCTACGTCCGCCGCCTCCGCCAGAAGATCGAGGCCGACGAGGACCACCCCCGCCACCTGCTGACCGTCCGCGGCTTCGGCTACAAGCTGGTGGAGGAGTAGTACGGAGAAGGCGTCAGGAAAAACTCTGGGTTACACTTTTGGACAGGGCAGAGCCTCAGTAAGAACGGCACGGAGCACAAAATGAACAAGACCAAGCGTCTTACGGTGTTCACGCTCCGAGGATACAAGCCATGTACCTGATCCTACTCGTTCTTGGCCTGCTCATCGGTGCCGTATTTCTCGCTGTTCTTCTCGTCGGCGACCGGCGGGAAGCGCGTCTCGAAGCCCAGCGGGAAGCATTGCGGGAGCAGGTCGGGGCGGCGGGTGAGCCGGTCGAGGGCGTATGGCCGCCACCGCCCAGCGCGTCGGCTTTGCCCCGCATCGCCGAGCCGGCCTCGCCGCCCAGAGCACCGCTGGCACCCGGCGCGAACCGGAACATGGTCTGGAAGTTTTTCCGCTACCGGGGCTACGTAGTGGCAACCGTCATTGTGGCGTACATCATCTACGACGCCTACCCCCATCTTAACTTCGGCTGGGTGCTGCTGACAACGGCCCTGGCTGCCGGGGTGTTGGCGGTGTTGATCACGATGTTAGGAGGCCAGCAGCGGTAGTCAGGCGGCCCGTGACGGCGCAAGTCGGGGAACTTCCCCCGCCCCGTCGGGTGTTTTCAGAGTAGCACTCGTGAACGGAGAAATACCAATGGCAGAAACAGAGAAGGCGACGTTCGGGGCGGGCTGCTTCTGGGGCGTCGAGACCACGTTCCGCCAGATTCCCGGCGTCCTTGATGCCGCCGTGGGCTACGAAGGCGGGACGCTGGACAACCCTACTTACCATGACGTCTGCACCGGACGGACCGGCCATGCCGAAGTGTTGGAAGTCGAGTTCGATCCCGCCCAGGTGTCCTATGACACGCTGCTGAATGTCTTCTGGGAGAACCATGACCCGACGACGCTGAACCGGCAGGGACCGGATCACGGGACGCAGTACCGCTCGGCCATCTTCTTCCATTCGCCTGCCCAGGAGGCCGCCGCGTCGGCGTCCAAGGCGGCGTGGGACAAGGGCGGGCGCTTCAAAAGGCCCATCGTGACCGAGATCGTCCCGGCCCAGACGTTCTACCGCGCCGAAGAGTACCACCAGCAATATTTGGCAAAGCGCGGCCTGGCGCATTGCCATATCTGAGGCGTATCAGACGTGAAAAGGCCCGGCACTCTTCGTGCCGGGCCTTTTTTGTGCCTAGACTACGCGCGTCCGCTTGGACAGCGCTTTGCGCGTCTGCAAGGCGGGAAGGTTCTCGCGCACGAACGCATTCTCCACCAGGCGAAAGAATGCCTCCCGCTCCGGCCCGCGCACGATGGCCCGCTCGTGCGCCTCGGCCAGTGCGATGGGGTAGCCCTGGCCTTTTCGGACCTGGTCGAAACACAGGGCGTGGACGCGGGCGGTCAAGTCGGCGTCCTCGGCCACCCACAGCGGGATTTCGATGCGGGCGATTTCCGTCCCGGCGTTGAGATAGAAAAAAGCCACGCGCTGATCGGCAGGGTACAAGTCCAGGCCGCGCGCGCGGCTTCCGAAGACAGGGGAGCGGTCACCGGGCGTCTTGAGCAAGCGCCCAAAGAGATGGGCGTCGGTGAGTTGGGCCAGCGCGGCGCAGGCGTGGTGCGGCTCGTGCGGGCAGCCCGGCTCGCACAGGGTCAGGCGAAGGGCACCCACCACGTCCCGGTGGCCGGGGCGGCTGACGTAGCCGGCCACAGGCGTCTGGGCCGCCTGGCCTGCGGCCAGCATCAGGCAGAAGCCGTCGATGATCCGCTTCTGCTCCGCCTCAGTCTCCCCCTGCGGCGTCCAGACGATCAGCGGGTCATCCACCAGGGCGACGGCGTGACGGTCCGCGTGGGCCTCGATCAGTGCGGCCAGCGCGGCGCTCTCGGCCAGCAGACGCCGGTTGGCGATGATCTTCTCCGACAGCGGGATGGGGTCGCCCTTGCCTTCGGTCACGAACAGCTCTTCCTCGCGGTAGTGCAGCGTGGCCTGGGACGTCAGCCGGGGCCGCTCGCCGGTCCCGTAATGCAGGGCGATCTCGCCGACATTGAGCAAAAAGCAGGGCACGATGGCGTGGCGATCCAAAGGAATCTGCGAGCCGTCCGTCGCCAGGGCCGTATAATTCTCGGGGACACCGTGGGGGGGCAAGGGGTGGGCCGTGGACGGCGAGACGTCCTTGCAGTCGGCGGCGAGCCAGGGCGGGCGCGGCAGGGACTCGCGCCGCGCCCGCGTCGCCGCCCAGGCTTCGGGGTCCATGCGCGCCTGCGTCAAGGCCGAGGCCATCTGCACCCTCGCCCGGTCGCCCCGCCGACGCGCCTCACCGCCCATCTTCTGGATGTCCCCGATCACCTGTCCCAGTTCCAGCATCACGCCTCCTCGATCTATAGGGCATCTTCCGCCGCCCTTCCGCCGCCCGTCGGGGGCAGGAGCAGGAGCAGCGTGTCTATGTGACGGCCATCGGTCTTTTCCACAACAAACTCCGCGTCTTCATAGCGCACCGATTCGCCTTCGTCCGGCTGACGCCCGAACCGGCCGAAGACGAAGCCACCGACCGTGTCAAAGTCCTCGTGCGGCAGGTCCAGATCAAGCCGCTCGTTCAGGTCCGTGATGTCCAGCCGGGCGTCGATGCGCCAGACACCAGGCTCGACCTGGACCAGGGGCGGCTCCTCCTGGTCGTACTCGTCCTTGATCTCCCCCACCAGCTCTTCCAGCAGGTCCTCGACCGTGACCAGGCCTGCCGTGCCACCGTACTCGTCCTGCACGACGGCAAGCTGGACGCTGGACCGGCGGAACTCGTCCAGCAGGTCGTCCACGCTCCGGTTTTCGGGCACCAGCAGGGGCGGGCGCATGACCGAGCGGACGTCCAAAGAGCGCTCGCCGCGGGCCAGCGCGGGCAGCAGGTCTTTGGCGTGGACGATGCCCACGATGGCGTCCACGCTGCCTTCGTAGACGGGGATGCGCGAGTGGCCGCTCCCGACGATCAAGTCCAGCAGCGCGGGCAGGCCGGCCTGGGCATCGAGCGCCTTGACATCCACGCGCGGCGTCATCACCTGGCGGACGTCGGTGTCGCCGAACGAGATGACGTTGCGGATGATGTCCTTCTCGTCCTCTTCAATCGCCCCGCTCTGGGCGCTGGCTTCGAGCAGGGCACGCAGCTCCTCCTCGGTGATCATCGGCGCGGCGAACGTCGCCGTCAGGCCGAAAGGCCGGACCAGCAGGTTGGACAGGCCCAGCGCGATCCAGGCCGGCGGTGCCAGCAGCGCGATGAAGAAGCGCAGGGGGCGGACGACCAGCAGCGACACCTGATCGGGCCTTCGGAGGGCGACCGAGCGCGGCACGATCTCGCCCACGACGATGGTCGTGAGGGCGGCCAGCAGCGTCACCACGACCGAGGCCGCGCGGACGGCGTGGCCCCCGGTCAGGCGCGGCGGGAGGGCGGGGGCGAGGTCCGGCCCCAACGTCGCAGCGGCCAGCGCCGCCACCCCAAAGGCCGCGAGCGTGATGCCGACCTGGACGGTCGCGACCACGCGCGTCGGCTGCCGGATGAGCTGCTGGACGCTATTGGCCGCAGACGCCTCCTGCCCCCCCTCCTCGATCATGTCCTGGAGGCGTGCGTTGCGGACTGTGTTGAGCGCCGTCTCGGCCAGCGTGAAGAAGGCGTTGAGCAGCGTCAGCAGGATCAAAGTCAGCAGGGCGTAGCCGTGGGAGGGTGACATGGGGGAAGCAATCGGGGGAGAGTATGGGAAGCGTTAGTGGGCCGGGAAGACGTGAAAGAAGTAGACCCCGCACGTAACGAACACGCCTAGCAGCCCGCCCAGGATCACTTCCTGCATGGTGTGAATCTTACCCTCGACGCGGCTCTGGGCGACAAGAAACGCCAGCAGCAGGGCCAGCGCGCCCGTGAAGTAGTCCAGCGACCGGGCGATCAGCGTCGAAGCCAGGAAAAACGAGACGGCGGAGTGGCCGCTGACGACGCCACCCGACAGGATAGACCCCTTGCCCCCCTTGACCTTGCTGATCAGGGTGATGACCAGAACCAGCACGAGCACGGTCAGGATGACGGTGACCGAAGGCGGGTCGCGCTCCAGCCGCAGGTGCAGCGCCTCCAATCGGTTGCTGCCGAAGAACAGAATGCCGCCGACGATGGCCGCTGTGATGCTGGCGATGAGCACGGCCCCCGCCGCGATGTCCTTGGCAAGCTTGGCGAGCGGATGGTACGCCTGCGTCACCATGTCCACCACGCTCTCGATAGCCGTGTTCATCATCTCGGCGACCAGCACACCCGAGACGACGATGAACAGCACCGCCATCTCGACGCGCCCGAGCCGCAGCAACAGCCCGATGGACAGCACCAAGACGACCGTGAGGAAGTGGAACCGCATGTGCTTCTGCGTTCGGAAGACATGCACGATCCCCTCGACGGCATAGCGGAAGGAGTCCAGATGGTTCTTCGGGCGCGGTACTGGGCGCATCAGGGAGCCTGCTCCACGAAGAACGGGTGCATGCCCCGCGCCGGGACGGGAACATCCGCCGCGCGCAGTGCGGCCTCGGTCCTCGCCTGCATCGCCCACGCGCCCGCCTCGGTTTCGTCGTCATAGCCCAGCAGATGCAGCAGGCCGTGAACGCCCAGCAGCGCGACCTCGTCTTCCAGCGCCCAGCCCGCGGCCTGAGCCTGACGGGATGCCGTGGGCAGCGCGATCACGATGTCGCCCAACAGAACCTCCCCCACCGGCTCGGGGTCATCCTGCGCGAACGAGAGCACGTCGGTCGGCGCGTCTTTGCCCCGGTACTGCGCGTTCAGACTTTGGATGAAAGCGTCGTCGCACAGCACGACGCTGACCTCCGGGTCGCCGGGGACGGCCTCACGCCGCAACAGAGTCTCCAGCGGAGCCGTCAGTGCTTTGGGCGCGTTCAGCGACGGAAACAAGTCCGTGCAACGCTGGATCAGGATCGGCATGGGTCGACTCGGCAGCTTTCTTGGCGGCGTCCTTGCCTGCGACCTCTTTGCCCAAGGCGTCTTTGAGCAGATCGGGATAGTCGATGCGCGAGTGCAGCATGCCCGAGAGCAGGCGCACGAAGGCGTCCCGGATGCCGCGCAGATCGCGCTGGGTCAGGTCACACTCGTCGAGCTGCCCGTCGGCAAGCGTGGCACCCAGGATGCGCGCCACCAAGTCCTCGATGCGGGCCAGCGTGGGCCGCTCCAGGGTCCGCGAGGCGGCCTCGACGCTGTCGGCCAGCATGAGGATCGCCGTCTCGCGGCTCTGCGGCTTCGGCCCGCCGTAGCGGAACTGCTGCTCCAAAACCGGCGCGGCCTCGGTGTCGGCCTCGGCGCACTGCTGATGATAGAAGTAGCGGATCAGGCTCGTGCCGTGGTGCTCGGTGATGAACGCCTTGATGACCGGGGGCAACTTCTCCTGCTCGGCGATTTCCAGGCCCTCGCGGACATGGGCCGTGACGACCAGGGCGGACAGTGATGGGTTCAGCCGCGTGTGCGCGTTGTCGCCGCCGGCCTGGTTCTCGACGAAGAACTGCGGGCGGTGCATCTTGCCCAGGTCGTGGTAGAGCGCGCCGACGCGGCACAGCAGTGCGTCCGCCCCGATCGCCTCGGCGGCGGACACGGCGAGGTTGCCGACCAGGACCGAGTGCGTGTAAGTGCCGGGGGCCAGCTCGCAGAAGCGACGAAGCAGGGACCGATTGGGGTCGGACAGTTCCAGCAGGCCCAGATGGGTGGTGATGCCGAACAGCCGCTCGAACAGAGCGGCGGAGACGGCGAACAGGGCCACGGACAGCAGCCCGGAAAAGAAGGCCCAGACGACGGACTGGCCCAGATCGACCCGCGCGTCCCCTTGCAGCCGTCCCACTAACAGACTCAGGACGACGTTGGCCGCGCAGACCAGGCCCGCCGCCCGCGGCACATCGCCCCGGCTGCGGATGTCGGAGACGGCAAAGATCGCCACCCACGTCGAGAGCAGCGTCAGCACCGAGAAGCGCAGGTCGCCGCCCAGCAGGATGCCGGATAGGGCGACCAGCAGGGCGGTCACCAGCAGCGCGATGCGGGGGCGGATCAGCGCGGCGATCAGCATGCCCGTGGCCGCCACCCAGACCATGCCGACGTAGCCGAACTGCGTGGCGGACAGCCGGATGCCCAGCGTCGCGCTGCCCAGGCGCAGGCCGAGGACGCCCAGGCTGACCAGCAGGCTGAGCAGCAGCAGCGTCCGCGTCGAGCCGTACTGGAGGGGGTAGTCCCGCCGCAGCCAGAAGCAGATCAGGCCGACCATGCAGACCACCAGGCCGCCGACGCAGGCGACGGTGACGGGGTCCAGCCGGGGGTTTTGCAGGCCCAGCGCGCGCAGCTTGGTGATGGTCGCGGGCGAAACGACCTGGTCGCGGCGGACAACGATGTCCCCGGCGAAGACCTGGCCGTAGATCGGGGTCACGGCCCGTTCGGACGCCTGGATCGCATTGGCGGTCCGCGCGCGGTCGAGCAGCCGGTTCGGCTGGATGACGGCGCGGGCGATGGCGTCGGCGGCGGGGGCGTAGGCGCGCGGGAGCAGCGAGAAGGCCAGCAGCGAGGCGGTACGCGCGCGCGCCCCGGCCAGATCCGCGGGCCGGTCGTCGTAGATCTCACGGCTGAGGGCGTCGCGCACGGCCTGGTGGGTCAGCCGCTCGGCCTGGTCCAGGTGGTGTCCGCCCGCGCCCAGCAAGGAGGCCAACGCCTGGGGGGACACGGTCAGCCCCACCTCACGCCGCAGGTCGAGGGATGCACGGGCCGCATCGATTCCCAGCATCTGGTCGCGCCGCAGCCGCAGGAACGCCTCGGAGATGGCTTCATCGGCCTCGGACGAGGCGTGGACGGTGGCGTAGACCGGCTCGGTCCGGGCGGCGGCGGCGGCGCGCAGCAGGGACGTCGCATCCTGGTCGAGGAAGCGGGCCGTGCGGAGGGCACGGATGTCCTGCCCGCTCACATCGCCGACCCGCAGCGAGACCTTGTCCGGCAGCAGGTGCAGCGACAGCAGAGCCGTGAGGAGGAGGATCGTGGCCACCAGCAGGGCGATCCGCCCCCAGTCGCAGCCGGCGAACCAGGTGCGGAGGCGGGGCAGAATGCCGGCAACGGCTTCGCCCGCCCGCTCCCGGCCGCGCGGCTTGCGGCGGCGCGGGGGGCGGCCGAAGGGGTTGGTGGCGCTCAGTGATAAATGGTCTCTGGCCATAGGGCAGAGGGGGCAAGGGCGCACCCCGGCCCGGTGGGGGTCGAGATGCGCCCGAGAAGGCCGTTTAAGCCTTTTCTTTCTCTTCGTTCCGAATGCGCTTGCGGCGCGCGGCGGCGGCGGCCTTGCGCTTCTTGTCGCTGGGCTTCTCGTAGTGCTCGTGCTCGCGGGCCTCTTTCAAGATGCCCGTCTGCTGAATCTGCTTCTTGAATCGCTTGAGCGCGCTGTCGAGCGACTCGTTGGGCCGTACCTGGATCTGCGTCAATCCTATCCCTCCCCTGCTCCGGGGCGCGCGTCGGTGCCCGCGCCCCGCAAATAAGAACGGGACAGTGTACCACTGTTTCCGGCCTTCTGTCAATCGAGCAGGCCGCAGAAATGTCAGTACGGGCCGCGGATGCCGGCCTCGACGTGGTCCGCGTAGAAGCGGGCCAGTTCGGTGTGCAGGGCGGGCGGGAGCGGGGGAAGCGCAGACGCCTGGGCGTTGGCGCGCGCCATGTCCGGGTTCTTCGCGCCGGGGATCACGGTCGTGACGGCGGGGAAGTCCAGGCACCAGCGCAACGCCATCTGCGCCATCGTCATGCCGGCGGGGACCAGCGGTTTCAGCGCATCGGCCAGGGCCACGCCCCGGTCGAACGGCAGCCCGGCGAACGTCTCGCCGACGTTGAAGGCCTGCCCGTCCCGGTTGTAGCTGCGGTGGTCGGACGGGGCAAACTGCGTGTCCGCGTTGTACTTGCCCGACAGCAGGCCCGAGGCGAGCGGCAGGCGCACGATGATGGCGACGTCTTTGTCTTGGGCCTGATCGAAGAGCGCCCTGATCGGCTTCTGCCGGAAGATGTTGAAGATGATCTGGAGGGAGGCCAGCCCGTCCTGGCGCAGGCAGACCAGCGCCTCGCTCATCGACTCGACGCTCGCACCGAAGCGGCGGATCTTGCCCTCGGCCTTCAGCTCGCGCAGCCACTCGAACACGTCGCCGCGCACCAGCTCTTCTTCCGGGATGCAGTGGAGCTGCGTTAGGTCGAGAGCGTCCACGTCTAGGCGCGTGAGAGACGCCTCGGTGTGGGCGCGGACGGCTTCGCGGGTGAAGTTGCCGGGTCCGCCGGGGTCCGACGCGCGACCCAGCTTGGTCGCGACGAAGGCCGGTGCGGTCGTCTCGCGGAGGAAGCGCCCGACCAGCTCCTCGCTGCGCCCGCCGCCGTAGACGTCGGCGGTGTCAAAGAACGTCGTGCCCTCGGCGGCGGCGGCACGGAGGATCGCCAGGGCGTCCTCGGCGCTGACGTCACCCCAGTCCGCCCCGCCGAGCTGCCAGCAGCCCATCCCGATTTCGGAGACCTCGGCGTCGCCATGGAAAGTGCGTTGGTTCATGTCCCCAGTCATTCCAACGGCGGCGGCACGGCCAAACATCGGTCGGCTTACTCTTTGGCCGGCGGCATCGGCCAGCCCCGTTCGCGGCCTTCTTGAATGATCAAAATGAGCTGGTCATAGGAGACGCGGTACTGGTTGCAGAAGCGCGCGTGATATTTTTCCAGCAGGTAGGCGTTGAAGGCGGCCTGGCGCTGGGCCTCGGCCAGCGCCTTGAGCTTGGTGTAGCCGCGCCAGGAGGAGTCGGGGACCGGGTAGGCGTTCTCGGCTTGGCGGTGGGCGTGGTCGTCGATCTCGGCCAGCGCCCAGGCCATCTGCTGGCGCCGGCTGATGACGAACTTGTCGCTGACGAGCGTGTAGGGGTTTGCGGCTTTCGCGGGCCGTGTGGGGGGGCGGTACAGCACGGTCCCGCGCGTGTCCCCGCCGGAGTTCAGGGACACGCCCTGGGCCGGGCGCGGCGGCAGCGGGAGGGGTGCGGGGCGGGGGGAGCAGCCGGCGAAGGCCCAGAAGAGCAAAGGCGGGCCGCACACGGCCAGCGCGCGCCAGGGTTGCCGCGAGGGGAGCGTCATGCCTCGTTTATACCCCATGCCGCGCCGGCGTGTCGTGGGGGAAGGGAACGGGGCGCGCGGCGGCGAACAGAGGGAGATGAAAAAAGCGCTCGTGCTGACGCTGGATTTGGGGACGTCGTCGGTCCGGGCCATGCTGTTCGATACACGCGGGCGCGCGGTCCCCAGTGCCGAGGAGCAGGAAGCCTATGCCCAGACGACGACGGCGGACGGGGGCGTCGAGACGGACCCCGCCAAGCTGCTGAAGCTCACGGTGGGGGCTGTCCGCAAGCTCGTCAAGGCCTCAGACACCCCCACCCTGGCGCGGATCGCGGGCGTGGGCGTGTCCTGCTTCTGGCACTCCCTGGTCGGCGTCGGCGCGGACGGGCAGGCCGTCACGCCGCTGTTCTCCTGGGCCGACGCGCGGGCGCAGGCGCAGGCGACTCGGCTGCAAAACACGCTGGACGAGGCGGATTACCACCGACGGACGGGCTGCGTCCTGCACCCCTCGTACTGGCCGGCCAAGCTGTGCCGGCTGTACGAGACGCGGCCCCAAGAGACGGCCAAAGTCGTCCGGTGGATGTCGTTCGGCGAGTACCTGACCCTGCGCCTGTTCGGCGAGGCGAAATGCAGCCTGTCAATGGCGTCGGGGACGGGCCTGCTGGACCCGAACGCGCAGGCCTGGGACGACAAGACATTAGCTGCGCTGCCGGTCACGCGCGATCACCTGGTCACGCCTAATGCCAAGACCATGCCCCAGTCCCATGTCGTCAAAGAGTGGGTGCGCGGCCTGGGGCCGCTCCAGAGCCTGCCCTGGTTCCCCGCTTTCGGGGACGGGGCCTGCTCCAATGTCGGCAGCGGGGCGACCGGCGACGACCGCATCGCGATCAACGTCGGCACGTCCGGGGCCATGCGCGTCGCCGTCCGCGCCGCCCACGTAGACATCGCGCCCGGCCTGTTCTGCTACCGCGTAGACGGCGAGCGGCTTCTGGTCGGCGGCGCGTTCGCCAACGGCGGCAACGTCCACGCCTGGGCGGGGCGGACGCTTCTGCTGGGGGATGTGCGGGCCGGGACGCGGGCCGTCGCTGCCCTGCCGCCGGACGGGCACGGGCTGACCGTCCTGCCCCTGTGGGCAGGCGAGCGCTCGCCCGGCTGGCACGTCGGCGCGCGGGCCACAGTCACGGGGATGAACCTGCACACGACCCCGCAGGACATCCTGCGGGCTTCATTGGAGGCCGTCGCCTACCAGTTCGCCGCCGTCCGGGACACCCTCGCCGCGTCCCACCCCTCGGCCACGCAAATCGTCGCCTCGGGCGGCGCGCTCGTCCACGACCCGAACTGGACCCAGATCATGGCCGACGTGTTCGGCGTCCCCGTCACGACCAGCCGCGTCTTCGAGGCCTCCTCGCGCGGCGCGGCCCTGCTCGCCCTGAACGCGCTGGGGCTGATCGGCGACCTCGCGGATGTCCCCGCCTTCCTGGGCAAGACCTACACCCCCCACCCCGCCAGCCACGCCGTCTACGAAAAGGCCCGCGCCCGCCACGAGGCCCTCTACGCCCTGATGCTGGGCGGCAATGGGGCGAAATGAGGCCTCGGACGCCCCTCCTGGAAACGCAACCCTTCCTTGTGCTTTCCCGGCGCGTTTGGTATACTGCCAGCAGGCAGACGGACGGGCCGGGCGCGGGATTGCCGGCATTGCGCGCGGTGGGTTCCTGTGGTGGCGCTGACGAAGGACGCTGACAGTCGTTGGCGCGGCGGGGCGGTAAGAGCCGCCATTCTGGCGTGTTAGGCCGCGTCCGGCCTGCGGCATTACGCGGTACAATACTTGTTGGGCCGCACAGCGAAGGAGATTCCTGTCACGGAAGGAGGATGAAAAAAATGTACCGACGATTTTTGCTTCAACTGGGGATGGCAGTAATTATCGGTATTATTTTCATAAACATTGTTAATTGCTTGGGTGGCCTCGTGACCGGGATGGCACGAGCGAAAGCACAAAAGAGAGCAGACAATGCTCGACTTAGGTGGCAAACGCAATTGGCTCAAGCCCAACTGATTGGTAAAACGCCATCTCAAGTCTTTTCTTATCTCGACAGTCATCACATTAGTCACCAAGACTACATAGCGTCTTCAACGTCGGCTGAACCGACTATAGGCAGCAGTATTTCTAACGCCAATTACGGCCCCGTCGCGAGCGTCGCTGATTTCTCTGGAGGTCATACTGAATGGTATGTGGTGACTGTCTTCGAGTTTGATCGGGGTTTACACCTCACGAGCCAATCGTCAGGAATATCACAACGTTAGGTTGGACGTGTGCAGCCCAACAATGCGCTGCACCGGACGCCAGCAGCCGGCCTTTAGCGTTGCAGAATCGAGCGGCTTGCTTCGGCTGTTGTCGCCGGTGAGCTTTGCCGTTAGACCGCAGGAAGTGGCGGGGCAGAAAAAACTGCCTGCCAGTGGAACATACTCTGATGAAAAAGCGATTGTTTTACTGGCCGTTGTTTCTTTGCTATGTCTAGGCTTTATTTATCAGAACCATAATCAATATCTTCTTTCACAGTCTGTGAATAATTGGAAGAGCAAAGTTGCCGGTGCGAATCTTAACGGCAAAAGCCCAGAGCAAGTCACTGCCTTCCTTGACCAGCATGGAGTAACACATGATAAGTATTGGACCGGCGAGATGTTTATGGGCGAGAAGGACATGGGGCAGCGAGTCGGCTACATAACTGGACATATCGGCCCAGTCGCACATACGCTCAGTAAAGACGGTTGGCAAACTTGGTACATTGGGATCGGGTTCAACTTTGATGGCCAAAACAAATGCACTCAGAGTATAATTACCTGGCATCCGAATTGGTTTTAGGCTGACACGCAGGCCTGTGGCATTAGCAGAAGCGCCAGCGGTCTAACAATGCGCTGCACCCGACGTCAGCAGCCGCCTTTGCAGTTTCTTGGCATTATGCTTGCTTCGGCTGTTGGCGCGGGCGAGCTATGGCGTTAGGCGGCAGAGCGATAGGCTGTTTTTGAGGCAAGCGCATGAGCTACCATGTCTGGGTGCAGGATTTACCGGCTAACATTGAGGCATTGGAAGATATACCAGACGATTTTGTGCCGGGCGTCATTGGCACACGCACCGACATTATCAGAAAAATCATCCAGATCGTTCCCTTTGCCAATTTCTCTGATCCTGCATGGGGAGAAATTAATGGGCCAGATTTTTGGATTGAAGTGGGCATGAGTGAGGAGCAAGTAAAATGCTGTCACTTTATGCTCCAAGGTAGCGAAAAGGCGGTCGGTGTTGTTGCGGATATTGTTGAGCGTCTTGGTCTCCCGACTCTGCATTCCGGGGGAGATGGCATCTTCAGACCAAAGGAAGCCGCTGCCGGTTTTCGAGAGTGGCGTAGGTATCGAGACCAAATAGTGTCGGACGGCCAACAGTCAGCAGTCTAACAATGCGCTGCACCGGACGCCAGCAGCCGCCTTGTCTCCTGCTCTCTCGCAGGGTCTACATAGCTTCTGTCGCCGGTGAGTTTAGTCGTTAGATACTGTATTGGTTGTCAAGCCTTCGTTGCGGTCGCCAGCGCGATTGTTGCGTCGAAAGGCTTGCCAGACTTGAGGACGCCGAAAGCCAGGTGCAGCAGTTTCCGCATC
>JAABUQ010004417.1_pt1 | contig 24029 bp, 20 predicted proteins | sample 5560001 | NCBI WGS metagenome assembly JAABUQ01 (sample SAMN10711888, study PRJNA513371) | rock metagenome | isolation source: Antarctica rocks | place: Antarctica: Victoria Land, Finger Mt nord | collected 2015-12-18
ATTAGGCGCTTAGTTTCTTTTGGGGTTTTTTCAATATAATCTAGCAATAAACTCATTTCTTTTCCCAAATAAAAATTGATTTATTACTTTATTATAACAAAAAAATTAATTTTTGGAGAGGTCTAATCTAGAGGAAATTATTTCGCTCCAACCCGTTAGCGGCTTCAAACTGTTGAAGTACGGTGGAGATCAAGAGGGCCCAACAACTGTTATCGTTTCTGGCGGTATTGGATTCCGTAATACTCCAACCAACCCGCTACTCGCTGCTCTGCCGTTGCTCATTCATGTCAAAGGTGAAGAAGGTCAGGCATTACCGTGGCTCACAACAACGTTGCAATCGTTTGACTGCGAGATGGCAACTGATTTACCCGGAGGACAAACTGTACTCACGCGACTCGCTGATATTCTATTTATACAAGCTATACGTGGCTATCTCGCTCAATTACCAGACCATCAGGGAGGATGGTTACGTGCGTTAAGCACCCCAGGGATTAACTTAGCTTTGAGTGCAATTCATCGCTATCCTGAGCAAGATTGGACGGTATCCTCGTTGGCTAAACAGGCGTCAATGTCTCGCTCTAGTTTTGCGGCTCGCTTCACTCAATTAGTAGGGGTGCCGCCCTTAAGGTATTTAGTGAATTGGCGAATGAACAAGGCTGTGGAGCTATTGCACGATGAGCAATTGACGGTTAAAGAGATTGCCGTACAAGTTGGTTACGCTTCAGAAGTTGTATTTAGTCAGGTGTTCAAACGTTGGAGTGGTTATCCGCCTCGACTATATCGCCACAAGTATCTAGAGTTTTGAGATAGTGTCTAAGTAACGGATGCGCCCCCTGTGCGGCCTCCATCTCCCGTTTCTAAACGAGGCATCGAGTCCTGGAAACCTTGGAGCTACTTCAACAGCGAGCCTTTGATCAGGAGACAGGAAATTGGTACATCCGCACTCCCAGCCCTGTTTTACCGATTGCTATGATTTTGCCAAGTGGCGATATTGTCCCTATCAACTGGATATCAGAACTATGAGAGAGCCTACAGAACTGGAAAAACAGCAATATCAAAGAATGATAAAACTCAGTGACCTGGCGAGGCAGCGATACCTAGACGATGGAGGCGATCCTCGACGTGGGGCAGATGAGAAATATATGACGGATGAGGAGAGGAAGGAATTCTTCGAGTTAGGGCGACATGTTTTTGGCGTTCACGTCAGGGATAATGAAGTCCGTTGTCAAGGGCGCTCTTGGAAGTTGCCTATCAGCCCTAAAACTCTCTGAAAAATAAGCAAAATTGCTTATTGACAAATGCAGCAGTATCTTAAATGAGCGGGTGTTTGCGAAAGTTGGTGATTGGTTAGGTCAATGTGGAAAAAGTCAACTATTAGGATTAAATCAGCTTTTGTGTAGTGTATTTGACCACACTGTCGTTCAGTCGAGCAGTTTTAGGAACCTGCGCATCGCACTTGGCGGCAGATAAACGCGATCGCATTCAATTATCGATTTGGCGAATGCGAATCGCTCTTGGTGTGATGACACTAAAAGCTCGTAGCAACTCTTGCGCGTGTTGATTGATGGCACAGGAAACAATCTCCGCTTTGCTCGTTGGAGATAACCCTGCCAGTCGGACCATTACAACGCCTGTGGCAAGGCGACGTAGGCGAAAAACCAACTCGCCAAAATCCTTATCAGCTGTCAACAACAGAGCTTCTTCCTGGTTTGCTAAGTCCAGCACTATGTCATCGGCAATCCCTGGTTCTATTTCGGCAATGTACGATACAAGATGACCATCTTGTCGCAGACGCTCAACGATTTGCCCCTCAAGGCTCTCGTCTGCCAGGAAGTTCAAGAAGCTGTCTCAACAATGGGATAAATCACATCAGCTCTTAAAGATTCAGCGGCAAATGCCAATGCCGCCTGAATTGCCTCGCGCCTTAGCTGAGGATGGGACTCTAGGATTTGTTCTGAAGATTCGCCAGCAGCTAGCTTCTCTAGAATCAGCTCTACGGTAATGCGTGTTCCGGCAATGACAGGTTTACCCATCATTACTTTTGGATCGGATATAACCATTTGCTTCAGCTCTTTGTACATTTTTGCCTTTTTGAACCTTCGTTGACATCAGGTATTGGTATCCTGGTAGAGCAAGTTATCCCCAGCACCAGCTCTCGAGAGCTAGCTTGACTATGAGCGTTACCAGATTGGTTTAAGATTTAGGACGAATCTGGTGAGATGGTCGTTATATGTATATTTTATAAATAAGATTTGCTTGATCTAATCAAGCGTAATACAACGTTATCGCCATTTCTTGCTTGTGGTAGAAATGCGCGAGCGTTATACCAGGCGGAAGATAGGTGCGATCGCCCTAAAACTCCCTGAAAATTAAGCGAAATTGCTTATTGACAAATGCAGTAGTTTCTTATAATAGCAGGCGTTGGCGAAACATGGGCCACCCATTCCGCACTGGCTCTGAACTGCCTGTGCGGATGGCGGCTTCAACTTCGCTTTTAAAAGCGCCACGCTCCAGCATCTTTTCGCTTGGCGTGGGCGCTAAACTCAATCCTCAATCAATCCCCTCAATCCGGTCTTCAACTTCTTGGTAGAGTTCGCGCAGCAGTTGCAAATTGCTGTCGCTCGTTTCCCAATAACCGCGACCATTCACCTCCAACAACGTCGCCACCATTTTGCGGAATGAGTGGGGATTCAAATTCATCAGCCGTTGCCGCATTGCTTCATCTTGGATGAAGGTAGCGTTCGTGTCTTCGTAAACCCAGTTATCCACTGCTCCAGCTGTAGCAGACCAACCCGTCGTATTTACCAGCCGCTTCGAGAGTTCCCGCACGCCTTCGTAGCCGTGACTCAACATGCCCTCGTACCACTTGGGATTGAGCAATTTAGTCCGGGCATCCAGACGCACGGTTTCTGAGAGACTGCGGACTTGGGCATTCGCCGTCGTGGTATCAGCAATGAAGGAAGCCGGTGTTTTGCCATCCCCGCGCAGGTTGGCGACAACCTTGGTGGGGTCAGAGTCGAAGTAGTGGCTAACATCCGTGAGGCTAATCTCGGAAGAGTCCAGATTCTGGAACGTGACATCAACTGTTTTCAGAGTCGTTTCAAAAATCTTCCGGGACTGCTCCATGGTGCCTGGGTTATCAGAGGTGAAGGCAAAGGATTTGCGGCTGAGGTACATATCCTGTAACTCGGTTTCGCTTTCCCAGGTGCTGTTTTCTACTGCCAGGTTGATATTAGATGAATAGGAACCGGAGGCGTTGGAAAAGACACGGGTAGCCGCTTGCCGCAGGTTGATGCCCATTTCTTCAGCCTGCTGTAAGGCATGCTGGCGAACATAATTCATTGACAGCGGTTCGTCCGCCTCAGCTGCCATCTTCACGCCTTGGTCAAGTAGGTTCATCTGGTTAATGAACAAGTCCCGGAAGACGCCAGAACAGTTAATGACTACATCAATTCGGGGGCGTCCCAGTTCTTCCAGAGGAATCAGTTCTACCTTGTTCACCCGACCTAAGGCGTCAGACACTGGGCGAACACCCACCATCCACATCACCTGGGCAAGGGATTCACCATAGGTCTTGATGTTGTCTGTACCCCAGAGGACACAGGCAATAGTTTCAGGCCATCTGCCATTATTCTCAGCTCGTTGACGAGCCAAGAGCCGGTCTACAACTATTTTTGCTGAAAGTACAGCAGCTGTTGTGGGAATGGATTGGGGATCAAGGGCGTGGATGTTTTTGCCAGTGGGCAGAACGTCGGGGTTACGGATGGGGTCGCCTCCAGGGCCAGGGAGGACGTACTCGCCTTCCAGGGCTCTAAGCATTGCTCCTAGTTCGTTGTCAGCAACAATCTGTTGGAGACAGAATTCCAGATACTCAAATAGGCTTTTGAGGGCTGCGGCATCAACTCTGGGGTAGCCTGCCTGATGCAGTGCCTCAATCCAAGGTTCCTTCTTGCCCATGTTGAAGAAGTTCAGCTTGGAGACTAGACTTACACGACCGTCGGCATCGGTTTGCTCTTTGACAAGGGCGGCAACAGCTATACGGGTGGCAAGGGTGATATCTTGCAATAGCTGGACATCTTCTAGAATGCCGCGATCGCTATTTTGATACACCTGATCAATATCCCGCCCAATACTATTGGCAATAATCCTCAGTAAACTCAGAATCTCCTCTTCCTTGCGGTCAAGACTGGCAATGCTGACCAGGGTGGCGATCGCCTCTGTCGCACTCGGTGGCTTACCAATTACATGTAACCCACAAGGCAACAGCCTGGATTCAATCTCCATCAACTTGCGGTAAACCATGCCAACGATGGTATCCCGCGTTAGCCCTGTCATGTCCTTAGCATCCTGCTCTGGTAAGGCAATGTCCTTGTCCAGATTCACCATCCGGCACTTGTCCATAATGGTGTTAACGATAGGGATGCCCCGCCCACTGTCTTTCAGGGTTTGGTAGGAAGCAATTAATTCGCTCAGTTCCTTTAAACCCTTATACAGCCCAGCATTCTCAGCTGGTGGTGTTAGATAACTGATCGTCTCGGCATAGCTGCGACGCTTAGCAATTGTCGCTTCGCTGGGGTTATTTGCCGCGTAGTAGTAGAGATTGGGAATCGTGCCAATCAAGTTATCCGGGTAACATTCCCCAGACATTCCCATCTGCTTCCCTGGCATAAACTCCAGTGAGCCGTGGGTGCCAAAGTGCAGCACAGCATCCGCTTTCCAGATGTTTTCCAGGTAGGTGTAGTAAGCAGCAAACCCATGATGCGGACTGGCAGAGCGGGAGAACAGCAACCGCATCGGGTCGCCCTCGTAACCAAACGTGGGCTGGACGCCGATAAAGACATTGCCGAAGTGTTTGCCGTAAATCAGCAGATTTTGCCCGTCGCTGTTGAGATGTCCCGGTGGTGGTCCCCAATTCTCTTCCAGCCGTTCTGAGTAGGGCGTCAGCTGTTCATACTCTGGCACTGACATTCGGTAAGCAACGTTGAGTTCTGGACTGCTGTACTGGGCTTGAACATCATGGATGACTTCTTGCAGCAGTTGCGAAGCGTCGGCAGGTAAGCCTTGGACGTCATAGCCGTTGTGCTGGAGGGCTTGCATCACCTCGTAGATTGAACCAAACACATCCAGGTAGGCAGCTGTTCCCACGTTACCTTTATCCGGGGGGAAACTGAAGACAGTGATAGCAACTTTCTTCTGGAGTTTAGGCTTGCGGCGCAGGTTAGCCCACTTGAGTGCGCGTTGGGCTACAGCTTCAATGCGGTCTTGCAGTGCGATCGCTTTCCCAGTCGTCCCATCCCGCCCAGATAGAATAATTGGCTCAATCGCTCCATCTAATTCAGGAATGGCAATTTGCAGTGCCACTTGAATCGGATGTAGCCCCAAATCGCTATCCTGCCATTCTTCCGTCGTTTGAAACACTAGAGGTAGCGCCACCATGTAGGGACGATTCAGCCGTTTGAGCGCTTCAATCGCCTTGGGATGGTCTTGTCTGGCTGGGCCACCCACAAGGGCAAACCCGGTGAGGGAAATCATTACATCAATCAGGGTGTGAGGTCCCCAGAAATAGGCATCGATTGGCTTCGAGAAGTCTAGACCACCGGCAAAGACAGAAATCACCCGTGCTCCAGAAGCTTCGAGTTCCTGCACCATTGCGACATAATGGGCATCATCACCAGTCACCAGGTGGCTGCGTTGCAGTACTAGACCAATACAGGGAGCCAGAGGGTCTTTCAAATCAGCTGGGATGTCCTTGCGGCTGTTGTACCAGTTGAGGTATTCCTTCACATCCTCAAACATACTGGGAGCTAGCGGGTGCCAGATGCCCATATCAGGATAGGTAACAGGAGCCTGGAATTTCAGCTTTTGGTGCAGTGAGGGAACGTATTTATCTGCCAGCATCAGCAAGAAGTTTTCCAGGTTCTCTGGCGAGCCGCCCAGCCAATATTGGAAGCTGAGCATGAAGTTCCGAGCATCCTGCGCTTTGTCTATTGGCAGGTACTTCAGAACTTTGGGCAGAGTTTGTAACAGCTTCAGCATCCCGTCTTGGAACGAGGAACCGGATTTCTCCTTGCGCTTACGCATGAACTGGGCGATAGCACTCTTAGATTGACCCAGCTGAGCCATCGAGAAGCTGCCCATTTTGTTCAGCCGCATTACCTGGGGCATTGAGGGAAATACTACCGCTACATCTAGGCGATCGCGGTGCGGCTCCACAGCTGCCACTACTTTTTCCGCCAAGTCTTCGATGAAAATTAGTGAGGCGATAAAAATATTGGCACTGGCAATATCGCGTTGGAACTCCGAGTAGTTCTCTGGGTCACGCAGTTCTTCAATCAGGTAGCCGCTGATTTCAATCGCCAGGGACGGGTGGTTCTGGTTAATCAAGCGCACAGCTTGAGACAGTGCACTCTGGTACTGGGACTCTAGCACGACATAGACCACCTTTATTAGCGATCTCCCCTGTATGTTGTCTGGGGTAATGTGTCTGATGGTGGACTTGACGTGTGTGAACATGCGGTATAACTCCTGTGAAAAAGTTTTTCCTTATCTCCCCCCCTTTTTGTGGGGACCGAGGGGGCGTGTTCTCTTGCACCTTGGAGCAGTGGCGAAGCCTTTGCATTTTATACCAGTGTCTATCCCCAAAGCCTCAAGACTGAGTGCTTCGCCCGTATACAGTGTCAGAATCAGTTGACTTATTAGTGTTTTATCAGAAAATGCTTGCCAGATTCGGGTTTTGGCTGTTATCTGACACAATTTGATAAACAAGTCGAAATATTTCTTTGCGTTTCTTGACAAAAGAGAAAGTATTGGCTCAACTATTGATTACGAAAACTTCATCAAGCGTGGAAGTGGTTGATGCAAGCCGTTGATATTTTGATTCTCTCGAATGGCCCTGGGGAGGTGACGACCTGGGTACGACCAGTGGTGCGAGCGTTGCGGCAAGAGCTGGGAGCTGACCCGTCGAGGGTGCGAATTTCTGTGGTGCTGTCGCCTTGTGCCAATGCGAGTGGGAAAGAAGCAGCGATCGCACTCTCGTACCCAGAAGTAGACCGTGTCCAGGGACCAGAGCAGTTTTGGCGGTTTTTGCTCTGGGGTAAGACGGCCCAGAATTGGGACTGGCGGGATCACGGTGTAGTGATCTTCTTAGGCGGGGATCAATTTTTCCCCGTGGTCATTGGCTTCCAACTGGGCTATCGTACCGTGATCTATGCCGAGTGGGAAGCTCGGTGGCACCGATGGATTGACCGATTTGGCGTCATGAAACCAGAGATGGCTCCCCCGCAGGCGCAGAAATATGCTGAGAAATTTACAGTCGTAGGGGATTTAATGGCAGAGGCGGGGGCAGAGGAGATGGGGAGAAGGGGAGATGGGGAGAAGGATATTGAACTGATTGGATTGTTGCCAGGGTCAAAATCAGGAAAACTAGCCCAGGGAGTGCCGTTGCTTCTAGCGATCGCAGAACACATCCATGCAGCGCGTCCCCAAACTCGCTTCGTGATTTTTGTCGCGCCTACTTTAGATCTAGCAACCTTGGCACGCTTTGCCGATCCCCAGCAAAATCCGGTGATTCAACTGGTGGGAGGCACGGATGCTGAACTGGTCATTCCTTGCCAACCACAGCGTCCGTTTCTCAAAACATCTGCTGGGTTGTGTGTGGAACTGTGGACGCGATTCCCTGCATATGATCTAATGTCCCAGTGTAGTCTCTGCCTGACTACCGTCGGAGCCAACACCGCAGAACTGGGTGCCTTAGCCGTGCCAATGATTGTCTTACTACCGACTCAACAACTCGACGCGATGAGAACTTGGGATGGTCTGCCGGGTCTGTTGGCGAATTTGCCAGGATTAGGGACGCCCTTGGCAAAAATGATTAATTGGCTGGCGTTGCGACGTTTAGGTTTGTTGGCATGGCCGAATATCTGGGCGCAGTCAGCGGTAGTGCCGGAACTGGTAGGCAAACTACAGCCGCAATGTGTGGCAGAAATGGTTCTGGACTTTTTAAATCACCCTGAAAAGCTACAACATATGCGCGATCGCCTGCGCAGCATCCGCGGTCAACCCGGAGCGGCCCAAAAACTAGCGACTCTAGTGCGCGAAGAAATTATGATTAGCTGTAGTTGTTGCTACTCTGAAGACTGACCATCCCGACGCCCTAGTTCATAGACCCCACAACCCATACACGCTAGCAAGCCAATGCTGATTGCCCAGCTTGGTCCTAAGCTGATTTGGACGCCGTAGTTGCACAAGCCGCCCATAAATAAAAACGGCACAATGCTGAAAACAGAAGCGTAAAAAGCGTTTTGGGCTTCTCTGCCCTTGCGAGTTTTTTCAAACGATTGCTCGCTGGTATAAAGCGATCGCTCGGCAAAGTTAAACCAGCGATTGAGTTGCTGCATTACCCATTCGCTGAGGGGTGACAAACCTAAATACAGGGCCAAAGACCACAAACTCGCTCCAGCGATCGCAGTAGTATCTAGATCAAACCTAAACGGAAAAATTTCATTCAACATGGGTCAAAGCCCTTGGTGCGTGGTGTAGGGATATCTTACCCTACACCCCACTCCCCACTCCCTACACCCGCTTATTAAACTTTCCGGTTGAAATGTCAATACTCTGAAGTAAGATATTTCGAGTAACTATTTGATCGCACGATGCCATCATTACAAGAGGGGCTGATAAGAGTGCCTGCCCTTCTTAGGTTGCCAGAGTCGTGAAAGAAAGATTGGTGTACGTATTTGGTTGAGGAGTAAAAGTATGAAGCACACGTCTACGCTCCAGAGTAAGCTGCAAAAAAGCTTTACCCGTTCTAGACAAATCCTACTTCTAGTCGGACTGAGTCTTGCGAGTGTGCCAACCTTGGTATGGCAGCAACAAACCGTAAAGGCTCTGGCGGTTGAGGCGACGGTGGCAACCAGCAACGCCCTCTGGCTCCAAGCCTCGTTCCCTGTGGAACATTTTCAAGCCTACACCTCTCCCTTTGGCTACCGCCGCTCTGCCACTGGCGGTTCAGGCTGGGAATTTCACCCAGGCTTAGACCTCGCCGCCCCACAAGGTAGCTACATTCGCAATTGGTGGGTAGGTACGGTAGTGAAAGTCTCCGATGGTACTGCTTGCGGCACGTATATCGTGATTCAATCTGGGGAGTGGCAACATACCTACTGCCACATGAAAGGACACGTCGAAAGCTCTGGCGGCGGTCGTTATCTGATTGATCGCGAAGGCGGCATCCAAATATGGGAAGGCCAACAATTACCAGCTGGTGCTCGGATTGGTCGGGTGGGAATGACCGGACGCACCACAGGCCCTCACCTCCACTGGGGGCTGAAATATGCCAGTAACTATCTCGATCCTGCTTTAGTTCTGCGGGCAATGTACGCCCAGCAATCAACCGGCACCAAGCACGCAGCTGTCAGTCATCAGCAATCAGCAGTCACAATTCACGAGTCGCAAAAAATTCGCGATTCTGGAGACTAGAGGGGCTCCTGGAGCCCCCTTGTTCATCGGGAAACAGCCAGCTGTTGCTCAGGCATCTGAGTAAATTCAGTTACAATTTTCCGGAATTGATCTCCCTCAATCGTCTCTTGCTCTGACAACAGATCTACTAGACGATCCATAACAATACGATTTTCCTGAAGGAGCCGCAACGCCTGCTGGAAACAATGGTTAATAATCTCCCTTACCTGGGCATCAATCTGGGCAGAAATTTCTTCGGAATACTCTGCTCGCGTCATCCAATCGCGGCCCAAAAACACCTCACTTGTCTGGTTTTCCAACGACAGCAGCCCCAGCTCCGACATCCCAAACTTAGTTACCATCTGCCGGGCAAGACCAGTCACCTGTTGCAGATCGTGGCTTGCACCCGTGGTCACTTCCCCTTTACCGAAGACGATGTCCTCTGCCGCTCGACCCCCTAATGTCGCTGTAATCCGGGCCAAGATCTGAGAGCGTGAGACTAACCCTTGGTCTTCGTTGGGGGTAAACCAGGTCAATCCCCGCGCTTGTCCTCGTGGCACGAGGGTAACTTTCTGCACGGGGTCGTGGTCTTTAAGCAGGGTCGCGAGTAGGGCGTGTCCGACTTCGTGGTAGGCAATTAGCCGCTTGCTCTTGCTGTCTACTAATGGTGTGCCTTCCATACCCGCTACAACCCGATCTACAGCGTCGTCGATTTCGAGCAGGGTGAGGGCGTCTTTACGGCGTCTAGCAGTGAGGATAGCAGCTTCGTTTAAGAGGTTGGCTAAGTCGGCTCCTGTAAAGCCGGGGGTTCGTCGCGCCACCGCTTCGAGTGAAACTGTTGGGTCCAGTTTCTTGTTACGGGAGTGGACTTTTAAGATTTCCAGGCGGCCTTTGAGGTCGGGGGGATCAACGATCACTTGCCGGTCAAACCGTCCGGGACGGAGGAGGGCGGAGTCGAGAACGTCGGGACGGTTGGTGGCGGCGATGATGATGATGCCGGTGTTGCCTTCAAAGCCGTCCATTTCGGTCAACAACTGGTTGAGTGTCTGTTCTCTTTCGTCGTTGCCGCCGCCGATGCCAGCTCCCCGCTGTCTACCCACGGCGTCGATTTCATCGATGAAGATCAGGCAGGGGGCGTTGTCTTTGGCTTTTTTGAATAAGTCTCGCACACGGGAAGCGCCGACGCCGACGAACATTTCGACGAATTCGGAGCCGGAAATACTAAAGAAGGGAACTGCGGCTTCTCCAGCGATCGCTTTGGCTAGCAGAGTTTTTCCTGTGCCGGGTGAGCCTACTAGGAGCACTCCTTTGGGGATACGTGCCCCAATAGCGGTGAAGCGTTCTGGTTGTTTTAGGAAGGTGACGACTTCTTGCAGTTCTTCTTTGGCTTCGTCGATGCCAGCGACATCGTTGAAACTCACGCCGGTTTTGGCTTCCATTTGGAAGCGGGCTTTCGATTTGCCGAAGTTCAGCGCTTGGCTAGAAGCATTGCTAGAGCGGCGTAGGAACAATAGGAATAAAGCCATCAACGGCAAAATCCACAGTAAGTTAACCAAAAGCCCCAAGGCAGCTTGGCTTCCGGCAGAAGATCGTACCTCCTCGAATTCAACATGGTCGTCGGGAGTTTTGTGGCAATTTTGGTCGCGAGTTTTGTCGCAATTTTGGTCGCGCAGTTCCTTAATTAGCTCTGGGTTTTGATCCAACAGCTTCACCTCTTGCGGCGGTTCATTTTGGTTTTGCCCTTTTAGTTGAACCTTGGCAATCTGTTGAGCTTCGTCAATCTCAACTTTTGCGACTTTGCCCTTTTCAATTTGCTGCAACAATTCGCCATAGCTCAGGGTGTTGCTTTCTCCCTTTGCCAGTGCCGGGGTAACCACAAGCATTGACTGCAAAATCATCCAACCGGCTGCAAGCGCCCCAGTGAAAGCCTTGCCGCTTGCTGCTCGCTGCTTCATTGATGCCTTTGTTCCGGAACCGCTCATCTTCAATTGCCCTCTGTCTGGTGCCTTGACCCAACCTTTGAGTGTGTTAGCGCTCTGCCTGAGCCAAAGGTCAAGGTTGAAAAAACCTTTATAAAACTAGTGTAACTTCCCTCTCATACAGCCACCCTCCCCAACACCTCTCCCCGGTATGAGCCTCAGTCTGGCGGCAGAGGCTGCCGTCGGATGATGTGGACTTTAATTTGACAAAATATTGTTTCTCTCGTTAGACTAATCATAGTCGTACTGAGTACGTTTATCAATAATCACAATTGTTATTCAAGCTGATTAGTCGTTTTTGGTTGACAAAAAACTTATTCTTATGGTAAGAATTGTTGGAATTGGCGGGAGCTTACGGCCTAACTCTCAGAGCCAGCTGGCTTTGACAGTAGCTGCCCAGCGGGCAGAAGCGCTAGGGGCAGAGGTGGAAGTCCTGGATTTGCGAACGATGCAGCTACCGTTTTGCAACGGGGAGAACGACTACCCAGGCTACCCTGATGTAGAGCGGTTGCGTCATGCCGTTAAGCAGGCGGATGGTCTAATTCTATCGACACCGGAGTATCACGGCAGCGTTAGCGGTGTCCTGAAAAATGCTTTGGATCTGATGGACTTTGAACAGCTCGATGGCAAAGTCACTGGTCTGATTAGTGTCTTGGGCGGTCAGGCTAACAGCAACGCCCTCAATGACCTGCGGGTGATTATGCGCTGGGTACACGCCTGGGTGGTTCCAGAACAGATTGCTATTGGACAAGCCTGGAAAGCCTTTAGCCCTGATGGGAAGCTTCTGGACGAAAAGCTCTCCCAGCGCTTTGATCAATTTGCTCAGAGTCTGGTTGAAAATACCCGCAAGCTCCGTGGTGTGCTCTAGAACAGGGTGTGGGGTGTAGGGGAAGAGGATGCATAGGGTAATGTTGAAAGAGGAGATATAGAATATTTTCTTTACCCTACACCCCACACCCCCTTCTTCCACACCCTGTTTAGTGATGGTGGTGATGATGCTCGTGGTCGTGGTGATGAGCATGCAGCCCAGCCAGCTGGGGATTAACCGCGCTCACTTGCTCTGACAATAGGGCGGCAATTTGGGGATTAGCCCAATCGGCGCTCATTCTCAAGAAATCGGGGTGGTCGTTAACGCAGGGCATCTGCACGTATGTCACATCAGGATGCTTGTGGTGTAAAGCATGAATGATGTGGTCTACATCTAACAGAGTTTCGTGATTTTCTGTGGCAAAGCCAATCGGCATAAATACAATAGCTTTTGCACCCAGCTCAATTAGGTTTTTGGCGGCAAGATCAGCGTTGGGCTGCGTCCATTCAATTAGTGGTGTGTCATGGTTGAGCCAACCGACCGAGATTAGGGGATAGCGGTGCATTAGCTTTTCCCGTACCTGATCGTAGAGTGCCTGACTTTCTGTAATGCCAGAGGTGAATCCTTTTGCCTTGTGGGGGCAACCGTGGTTCATTAGCACGATGCCGATTTGAGAGGGTAGGTATGCTGCTGCTAGCTCAGCGGCAATTTTCTCCTCGACAAGGTGAGCCATTAACTCGATGTAGGCTGGTTCGTTGTAGAAGGAAGGGATGTAGCGCTGTCCCTTAACCCAGTGTTCAGTACCATCAGCCAACTTAGTTAGAGCTTTGTTGACTTGCTCGACGGCGATGCCGCTGGTGAAGATAGAATCGACAACTAACAGCGGGTAAATTAGCAGTTTGTCGAACCCTTGGGCTTTGATTTGGGTGAGAACTTGTTCGGGGAGGAAGGGGGCGCAGAAGTTGAAGGCTTTGAAGACTTGGACGCGATCGCCCCACTTTTCTTGTAGTTGCTTTTCTATACCAGCACGTTGTTGTTCAAAGATGGCATTGTGAGGTGAAATAAATTGACCATGCTGATGTCCCCACTCGTGCCGGTCAAATAGTGCCAGAACCCTTGCCAACGGCGGATAGATCCACGTAGGCACTGGGGCAAACTTGGCTGTAAGTAGATTTAAAGCCTGTTCGTTATAGTTGGCGAAATCTTCGTAGCTCTCGACTTCCCCGTAGCCCATGAGCAAGACGGCAACTCGGTCTTTGCCAGGCAATTGTGCGGGTGTGTCTTTTTGTTGTTTTTCTGGGGTGGCAACCAATTTACGTTCCTCGGCTGGATTAATTTTTAAGAGCTTGAACAAAGCTGTAGGTTCTTATTGCCTGGCCTAACCGTGCCGCATTGAGCCTCAAATCTGACCGGCTATCCCTTAGCCTAACATCCCTACTAGGGGGATAAGGCAGGGAAACCAAACTCAACCCTTAAAAACATTCGAGCTAATTTTCAGTGTCGCGTTCATCTACGAAAAATTTTAGTTGTAGGTTCGGTAGTATAACGGCAGCAAGTATCAAAATTTCTGGGATCAGACTGATGAGCGTGGTGATTTGCCCTGGAATACACGATCCAGAGCTGACTCAGAGCTTTTTGGCGGGGCTGGGACGCGAAACGGGCAAGCGATCGCAATCACTATTATCTGATAGCTCGAATAGTTCTAGCGGGAATTTACTGATTTTTCCAGCCCAAGACTACCCAGCTTTCTCGGCAGTTCACATCTTGCAGTTTTGCCTTGAACGCTCTGGCGTTCCGCTATCGCCGCTCGTATTTATCAGTTTTAGTGCTGGTGTGGTGGGAGCGATTGGAGCCGCTTGGGGGTGGCAGCTCTTAGGAGGTGATGTCAAGGCTTTTATTGCTTTAGACGGCTGGGGTGTGCCGCTATTCGGCAACTTTAATATCCATCGGCTCAGCCATGATCACTTCACCCACTGGAGTTCATCTCTGCTGGGAAGTGGGGAAGACAGTTTCTATGCCCAGCCCCCAGTGGAGCATTTGGAACTGTGGCGATCGCCCCAAACTGTTCAAGACTGGCACATTCGCCAACTAGATGAGGGAAGATCTCTGCCGCGACCTACTACTGCCGCCCAGTTTTTAACTATGCTATTAGAGCGTTACGGAGAAGGGGGAGTTTGAAGGCAATCATCCTCAAGGCTGTTCCGCCAAGGAGAACTCGAAGGGTAGGCTTGATTAATATTTACGACTTCACAAACCTGAGGAGATTGAGATGTTGCCAACTGAACCTCCCTCTTCTGGTGGCGGGTTTCGCGCTCTACTGAAAAACCGACCGTTTTTGGCTCTGTGGATTGGGCAGGTGCTGTCTCAGGTGGCAGATAAAGTTTTCTTCGTTTTGCTGATTGCCCTGCTGGCGACCTATCCCCCTCTGCCTGGTTTTCGCAATTCCATGCGTTCCGTGATCATGATTGCCTTTACGTTGCCAGCGATTTTTTTTGGTTCAGCAGCTGGCATTTTTGTGGATCGCATTGCCAAAAAACAAATTCTGGTGGCCTCGAATTTGGTTCGCGCTTTACTGACATTGGCTATACCGGCGCTGCCGAAGGAATTTTTAATTTTGTTGGTGATCACGTTTGCGATCTCGACCGTGACGCAGTTTTTTGCCCCAGCAGAGCAATCCGCCATGCCGCTTTTGGTAAGGCGCGAGAATTTGATGTCAGCCAATGCCCTATTTACAACGACGATGATGGGTGCCTTAATTGTTGGCTTTGCGATCGGGGAGCCGCTGTTAAGTCTGGCTAGAGACTGGGAGAGAAACTATGGTCAAGAAATTTTGGTCGGCGGATTATACCTGTTGGCTGCCGGTGTGATTCAGCTGATTCCTTTTAAAGAAGAAACGCTCCTTGGCAGTGATCTGGCGAGTGTTCATCCCTGGAGCGACTTCAAGGCAGGCTTACGCTATTTGAAGAAAAACCGGCTGATCTGGAATGCGATGCTGCAGCTGACGGTTCTGTACTCGGTGTTTGCGGCCTTAACTGTGCTGGCAATTGATTTGGCGGCGGATATTGGCCTCAAGTCTACTCAATTTGGGTTTCTGTTGGCTGCCGCTGGGGTGGGCATGGTCTTCGGTGCTGCCATCTTGGGGAATTGGGGCGATCGCTTCCAGGACAAGCCTCTACCATTAATTGGTTTTTTGAGTATGGCCTTGGTGTTAGCCTTGTTTAGCTTTACTAAAAACCTGCCGCTGGGTTTAGGCCTGAGTGCGCTGTTGGGCTTGGGAGCCTCCCTGATTGGCGTACCCATGCAAACCTTGATTCAACGGCAAACGCCAGCAGCCATGCACGGCAAAGTCTTTGGGTTTCAGAATAATGTGGTCAATATTGCCCTGAGTCTCCCATTGGCAATTACGGGGCCGCTGACTGATGCCGTAGGGAACTTGGTTGACTCTGATGCCGTCGGCTTGCGGATTGTTCTTTTGGGTATGAGTGTTTTGGTGATCTTGGTGGGTGTTTGGGCTTGGTATAATACGCGCCGAGCTTTGCCGGATGTCAGCTAATGTTAAAACACCCTTTTTTTCTGCCTCTAAAGGCATGACTAAGTGTCAAGATAAAAATAATGTATTAAAGCCAAATACATTTTAAAATCAAAAATATCTCACTATCCAAGTTAGCCATTGTGTGAGGTTCCCCAGTGCGATCGCGTTCAAGAAGTATTTCCTTAGAAACCAAAGCTCCAATTAAGCAAGAAGTGTCTTTATCGCCGACAGTGGCGACAAGACGTGCAACAGGTGCTTTTGCCCTGATTGACAGCATCAAGCGCCACGATGTCCAGCATATCTTTGGCTATCCAGGTGGCGCAATTCTGCCCATTTACGATGAGCTGTACCGGGCAGAAGCCGCTGGGGGGATTCAGCACATCCTGGTGAGACACGAACAAGGGGCAGCTCATGCTGCTGACGGCTATGCCCGTGCTACCGGCAAAGTGGGTGTTTGCTTCGGGACTTCTGGCCCTGGGGCGACTAATCTGGTAACAGGGATTGCCACAGCTCACATGGACTCGATCCCGATGGTGGTAGTCACGGGGCAGGTAGCGCTTAAGGCCATTGGCACCGATGCGTTTCAGGAAACGGATATTTATGGGATCACGCTGCCCATTGTCAAGCACTCGTATGTGGTGCGTGACCCTAGAGACATGGCGCGGATTGTGGCGGAAGCATTTTACATTGCTAGCACTGGGCGTCCGGGACCGGTTTTGATTGATGTGCCCAAAGATGTGGGCTTAGAGGAATTTGACTATGTGCCGGTGGAGCCGGGAGCAGTCAAGTTACCGGGGTATCGTCCCACAGTTAAGGGGAATCCTCGTCAAGTTACCCAGGCTTTGCAGCTGATAAGTGAAAGTCGGCGTCCTCTGCTTTATGTGGGTGGGGGCGCGATCGCCGCCGGGGCACATGCTGAAATTCAGCAGCTCTCAGAACTATTCAATATCCCTGTAACTACCACACTGATGGGCAAGGGTGCCTTTGACGAAAACCATCCCCTAGCTTTGGGAATGCTGGGAATGCACGGCACAGCCTACGCCAACTTTGCGGTGAGTGAGTGTGACTTGCTGATTGCTGTGGGTGCCAGATTTGATGACCGGGTGACTGGGAAGTTAGATGAATTTGCTGCCCGCGCTAAGGTGATCCACATCGATATCGACCCAGCTGAGGTAGGGAAAAACCGTGCCCCCGAAGTGCCAATCGTGGGCGATGTACGCAGAGTGCTGCTTGACCTGCTGCGTCGGTGTGAGCAAGCGGGAGAGTGTGTTGCTCCGAACCAAACGCAAGAGTGGCTGAACCGAATTAACCGCTGGCGGCAAGAATATCCCTTGGTTGTGCCTCACCATGCTGATAGTATGTCGCCACAAGAGGTAATTGTAGAACTAGCAAGCCAAGCGCCGCAGGCTTACTATACTACCGATGTAGGTCAGCATCAAATGTGGTCGGCTCAATTTCTGAAGAATGGCCCCCGTCGCTGGATTTCTAGTGCAGGTTTAGGCACGATGGGCTATGGCTTACCAGCTGCCATGGGCGCTAAGATGGCGCTGCCCCATGAAGAAGTCATCTGTATCAGCGGCGATTCTAGCTTCCAGATGAATCTCCAAGAATTGGGTACGCTAGCACAGTATGGCATTAATGTCAAGACGGTGATCATCAATAATGGCTGGCAGGGAATGGTACGCCAGTGGCAGCAGGCGTTCTATGGGGAGCGTTACTCGTCCTCAAATATGGAAGCGGCAAGGCCGGACTTTGAGTTGCTGGCCTCGGCGTATGGGATTAAGGGCATGGTGATACGCGATCGCGCTGAATTAAAGGATGCGATCAGCGAAATGCTAGCTCATAATGGCCCAGTTTTGGTTGATGCCCACGTCACCAGAGATGAAAACTGTTACCCAATGGTGGCTCCCGGCAAGAGCAACGCTCAGATGATTGGATTGCCCGAGCGTCCCAAGCTGGAAAAAGCCTTGGAACTGAGCTATTGCAGCAGCTGTGGTGCTAAAAACATTGCCAGTAACAACTTTTGTCCCGAATGCGGCACAAAGCTGTAGCGCCAGAATGATTGGCTGCTAAACAAGATATCAGCGGGGCTAGATTTAGTCCCGCTAATTGTTTAAATGGCGATGGAAATCTTAAGATGAAAACAATAGCTAAACCCGTTGGGTTTGTATTGCTGCTTTTGTTGAGCGTACAGTTGACGGCACAGCAGAGGGCTGCTGCTGCAAAAAATACTTTTCGTTCCATCCATGCAAGTCTGACGAGCGAAGCTCAGTTTTCTCAATCAGCGAAGCCAGAGCTGGCTAAAAAGCTGATTTGCCCAGCCCAGCTGGGTGCTGGAATTGAAACTACGCTTAGCCGTCCACAATTGCGCCGCTCGCGTTGGGGAATTTTGATTCAAACATCTGTTGGATTCCAAACTCTATACAGCCGCGACGCCCAGCAGTACTTTATTCCAGCATCTAATGCGAAGCTGCTGACGACTGCAGCTGCTTTGCATCAGCTGGGTTCCCAATTTCGGGTTCGCACGTCTGTTTATGGCAATGGTGACGGTTATTTGCGTGTTGTGGGGCGGGGAGATCCCAGTTTGACGGATACTCAGCTTAGAGAACTGGCTGTTCAGCTGAGTCGTCAAGGCATTCGCCAGGTGAGTCAGCTGATTGCTGAGGATAATTATTTTCGTGGCTCAGCTGTTAACCCTGGTTGGGAATGGGGAGATGTGCAGGCGGATTATGGGGCATCGGTCAATAGTCTGATTGTGAATCAAAATTCTGTAATGTTGACATTGTTGCCTCAAGCGCCGGGTCAACCAGTCCGAGCTGTCTGGGCTGATCGAACTGAGGCGACGCGATGGCGGATTGAAAATGATGCGGTAACTGCTCGACTAGATCAACCGGGGTTGATTAATGTGAGCCGTGTCTTAGGAGCGCCAGTATTACAAATTACGGGGCAGCTGGGTATTGATTCTTTGGGAGAGCCGGTGGCTTTAGCAGTGCTTGACCCAGCTTGGAATTTTTTGCAGCACTTGGGCGGCGCTTTGGTGGCTGAGGGAGTTAATGTCTCGCAGGCTTTGGTTGCAGGTAGGGGTGGATATGGAAACGCAGATGGACGCAGATGGACGCAGATAGCAGGCTTGAGTGGCGTGGGTCTGGGTTCATCTGCGGTTCGGGAATTAGCGGCGGTTGAATCACCCCCGCTATCCCAATTGTTGGTGGAGACAAATCAGAATAGTAATAATCTTTATGCTGAGGCTTTGTTGCGAGAACTTGGTGCTAAGGTTGGCAATATTGCTAGGATGACAGATTCAACGGCTGAAGTGGGGTTGCGTGTAGAAAGAGCGATATTAACTGCGTTGGGTGTTGACCCTTCTGGCTATGTTCTAGCAGATGGCTCTGGGCTGTCTCGCCATAATCTGGTCAGCCCAGAAGCGATCGCACAAACTCTGAGGGCTATGGCTCACTCACCAGATGCGGCAGTATATCGTGCCTCTTTATCTGTTGCCGGTGTCAGTGGCACTCTCCAGAATCGCTTTCGTCATACTCCTGTCCAAGGCATTCTCTATGCTAAGACGGGAACCCTGAGCGGGATTGCTGCTATGTCTGGGTATCTTGACCCCCCTGGCTATGAACCGCTGGTTTTTAGTATCATTGTGAATCAATCTGACCAGTCTGTGGCAATGTTAAGGCAAGCGATCGATGAAATTGTGCTGTTGTTGACTCAGCTGCATCATTGTTAAGCTGTTAATGATAGAGGCCGGTTTTCCTGGTAGTTTCCGGCAACAAGTGGTAAATCCCCAGCTCAAAAATTAACGCGCATAGTGCTCTATAACCGTAGCCAAAAGATGGTATGCTAAGCAATGCTTGGCAACCACCAGATGGATGATGTCGAGTGTAAATCGAGTGCGTTAATCGTATTCGACTTGAGGTTGGACGAAAACCCCAGAGGGTATCCTCACTCGGTCACTAGACGCGAGCGGAACATTTCCCTTCTTTGCCAGTAGCCAACCTCCGGGTGAGCCAAAAATCCTCATCAGTCACCGATGGGTGAGGTGACTAGCAACAACCGTCTTTTTCCGGGTGATGCTAGGTTTTTAAGAAGGTGTTGCAACCCCAAGGGATAGTTAGAGCTTTCTTGAGCTGATCAAGAAAGCTCTCTTCGCTCACCCCTACCCTGCAACCGCTTCAAGCAAGAGGTAGCTGCGGCTAGCCGGAAAATTTGACTACCACGACTGCTAGAGAGCCAATCACGGCTAGGATTGAAAGCATCACTCCGGCTTTAGGACTGCCTTTGCCATAACACGATTCATCTACCAAAGATGGAAGATTACTGGGCTTAGTGGCAGGCGATCTAGTTACTTCAGCGGCAACTTTAGGGAGGATCTGCATAGATAAACCATTGCCATTACCGTTTGTCTCAACCCCAGGATGAACCGCTGTCAAATTATTACCATTATCTTTGGTCTTAGCCACAGTCGGAGCCTCTGTCAATGACTGTAACTCCTGATCGGGATTGAAGTTGAGACCCAAGGCTGCCACGATCTGGTCGGGGTTATTGTTGAGAGCAACGATCAAAGGAAACATCTGGGTAAGTTGCGGCTCTAGATTAGACAGGGTTGCCAAGATGAAACTGGACGAAGGACGACGCTGCCCGTCAAAGGTTCCCCAAATTTGCAGTTGTACCAGCCAGGGACGATTCTGCTGGTAGTAAAGAAGCCACTTAACCTTCAAAGAATGACGTAAATGTTGGATATTCACGCGATACCTCGCTCCAAATCAAACAAGCCCACACGGAAGTTTGGCGAATCTTGATGCTTCCAGTCAAGTGTCAAAGATAAAAACTTAACGACGGACTTGAAATTAGTCTAAATTTCTCTTTAGTTTGAATATGGAGGTGCCTCTACTGAGGACGCGAATATGCTGTGGGACAATAGTTTTTGGGGGATACTTCTCCTATAAATACAACTTCGATCATGATGCGCTTTACAACTGTGTTGGGAGTGACGCTCTTGTTCTCCACAGCTATTTGGGGGGCAAGGAGTCAGCAGATATTGGCGATTCAGCTAGCGGATGGAACGGTCTACTTTGCCGAGCCTCCCAGCTTGGACAAAGCCACTACTACTTTTAGAGCTCCTGCTGTTCCAGCAACATACTATTTCACTCTAAGCTTGCCAGGAAAGGCCGGTGAACCTCTGCAACGGGTTACTTTCACTCAGCAGCAAGGAATAGAAGACATAAAATTCGACTTGAAACGCACCAATGCAGAAGCAAAAACGCTCTCAGATTCTAGGCAGCAACTAACTTTGGGAGAGGTTACAAGGAACCGTAAGACGAAGACTGTATCGGTGACGTTTAACCCGCCAGTACCCCCAGGCTGTTGGGTCAAAATTGGCCTGCGTTCTGTCAGTAATCCGCTATATGGTGGTATTTATTTGTTTGGAGTCACCGCTTTTCCTAGAGGTGAGAAATCCCATGGTCAATTTCTCGGCTTCGGACGGCTTCAGTTCTTTAGCCAGTCCTTTAGGTAGTTCGTTAAAGCATAATCAAACCCTGCCGGGCACCCAGAGTAACTGCCTCGGTGCGGCTTTTGGCGTTGAGCTTAGTGAAGATGGATGACACATGGAATTTAACGGTATGCTCGGAGATGCCCAAGCGCCGCGCAATGGTCTTGTTGCCCAGCCCCTCAGCTAGCATGCCTAAAACCTCAATTTCTCGCGGGGTCAACGCCGTTAGAGGTGAAGTAGGTAGCTCGCGTACCCCCGACGGTAGGACGCTGAGCAGAGAATCGACAACTTCGGGGTGCAGCACCACGAGCCCAGCCACAGCCGCAAAGATTGCCGCCACAATTTCATCAGCCGTTACTGATCGCGGTAATATCGCCCGCACACCCAAGCGCATTGCCTCGGTCATCCAGTCACTGTGGGGATCGTCAGTTAGGATGACTATGGCAGATACGTGTTGAGAAATCATGCCGAGTGCGAGTAATTTATCTGACATGGGTTCTTCATCATGCAACCCCAACTCCAGTATCACCACATCGGGCTGTATATCCTCAACCATAGCAGCTAGTGTAGCCACGCCGACCGAACTGCCGACCACCGTAAGCTCCGGGCTGGCGGTGACCAGAGCCGACAACCCCACACGTACAATGCTGTCGGTGGCAGCTACCAGAACCCGTGTCATGTCGCCTCCGCCCCGGAAGTGCGCAAGAAACGCTCCACCGCATTACTTGGCACAGCCAGAGCCAGACTCCCCACAATCATGCTGTTAATCCCGATGACTTGACCCCGCGCATCAGCCAGGGGACCACCTGAGTTGCCGGGGGAGAGCCGCACGTCGGTCATGACCCATCTCTGGTTGCTGGGTGCCTCTGAAGGGCTGTTGCACGAGATAATTCCGGTTGTCAAGGCACCGACAAGGCCGAGAGGGTTACCGACTGCCAGCACCAGTTCGCCAACCCGTAGAGCATCGGAGTCACCGACAGTAGCCTCTAGTAGATCAGCCGCCTCAACCTTGAGCGCAGCTAGATCGCGAGCAGGGTCTTTAGCCGTGACCACAGCCTCAAAGACGCGTCCATCTAACAGCTTGACGGTAACGCTTGACCCGTGTGCGACATGGGCGTTGGTAATAATTAAGCCGTCATGGTTCCAGATCACACCCGACCCGACACCACCTCTGGCGCTGAGTACTTTTACCGTGGAACGGCATAAACGCTCGGCTACAGCCGCCAACTCCGAACCGAGGTTTGTCTGTCCACTTGTATTATTATCCTGCTTGGTGTTCGCCACGTTACTCCTCCCGGCGTGGCCGTTCGCCCACGGTGATAGCCAGTTCAATCGATTTGCCACCACGGATGACGTCAGCGCTGACTGTTTTGCCTACGCGATCGCAACCTAATATCACCTGCACATCACCCGTGTCGCTCACGGGGGTGCCATCCAGCGCCACAAGTACGTCCCCGATCAGCACGCCAGACTGATCAGCGGGACCATCTGGTTCGACATTGACAACAATCACCCCACCGACAGAAGGCAAATTCAGCGTACATTTGAGATTATCGGGCAGACGCACCGGCTGCATACCCAAACCAAGATACCCCCGTGCGATGTGTCCCTTTTGTAGCAGTTGGTCAACCACGCGGTTGACTGTGGAGGCAGGGATAGCCAGAACCATACGGCGCGGACTCGATGTATTGATGCCAATGATGCGACCTTGGGTGTCTACCAGTGGGCCACCTGAAAAGCCAGGGTAGAGCGTCAAGTCTAGGTGCACTAACTGGTCAATCTGACCACCACACCAACCACTAATAACCCCCAAGCTGGCGTTCAGACCGCTCTCACCGGGACGCGCCACAGCGAGTACCATTTGACCAACTTTGAGCAACGAGGCATCGCCAATCTCAGCTGCTGGTAGCTCTACTTGCTGGAGCTTGAGCACGGCTAAGTCAGTGCTAGAGTCTCGCCCCGCCAGTGTAGCGGGTACAGTGCGATTATCGGGCAGGGTGATGGTAATCTCCTCATCGCACCTTAGTGTATTGTCGGCGGTAACTACCACACCAGAGCGCCAGTAGACACCGCTTGAGGGAATACGCTGCCGCGCATTAACTGCGACGACGACGCTGCCTGCCCGCTCGACTGCGGCGGCTAAATCATTGGACAGAGCCAGCAAGGGGCTGGTCTCCTCGGATGGGGAAGAAGACATTCCATTCCTCCAGGATTGTTTAGGCTCGTGCGGGACAACTTGTCCCTTCTGAGTCAATCGTGCCGGATTTTAGGAATGGGTGACATCCGTGGAATAGGCAGGGCGTTACCTAGAAAAATGGTTAGGGGGTGTCAGTGCGCTAATATAATGTATAATTTTATTGTCTTTTACTTCGTATTTCCCACATTAAGATAAATAAGTTTTAATGCGATTAAAACCTTCTTCTTGGGTCTCGTCAAATAGCTCTCCAGCAAAAGGTGTTCTACCTGCTCGAAGTTGAGAGAAGAGAGTCTTTTAAGCGGGGGGACGCGAGTTTTCCGGGAAGCAGATCCACACCGGAAACTCGCTCGTGAAAACGAGGAGAGGGGATTTATCCCCTCGTGTTGCATTAATTTAGGCATTATTATATACTAAGTATCACTGCACCTTGAAAAGCTGTGCGATTCGTTGAGAGGGAATCTCGGTAACCAGTCCGTAAATAAACTCTCCAACCCAATCTAGCAATAGAAAAAGGTTGAACTCTCGGTCTGATGCGGTGAAAGTCCTGCCCAACAGACTCAGTT
>JAABUQ010004418.1_pt1 | contig 24029 bp, 16 predicted proteins | sample 5560001 | NCBI WGS metagenome assembly JAABUQ01 (sample SAMN10711888, study PRJNA513371) | rock metagenome | isolation source: Antarctica rocks | place: Antarctica: Victoria Land, Finger Mt nord | collected 2015-12-18
ATGTGACATGCTAGAAATCTGAATCTTTCTCTGGTGCATTGTCTCTTGGAAAGGAGACCAGCATGAAGTGTGTTCAGCATACCACATCCGAACCCAGTGAGCCAGGTATGGGTGAGATCAGTGGGTGGCTCCAGCGCTTGCACCGCTTGCATCAGCGTCTCTCTCCCCAAAAAAGCAAGCGTAGAGCCTTGCGTATCTCTGATGTCCCATGCACCGAAGCCGTCTGCGTCCAGACACGGACTGGTCTGCTGCTCAGTGATGTCGCTAGCATCGCACACCAGGCGCTACGCGCCCGCGATTGGCAACGCCTCTCACCAAAGCCTGGGGACCAAAGGCGAACGCCTCTTTGACTGGGCTCGTCTCCCAGTTGTGCATGCTGACACCGTGGACGGTCGTCATTGGCTTCTCATGCGCCGCTGTGTCAAGGCCGGTGTAATCACGGGTCATGCACCTTTTTGCGCAGGAACTGGGCGTAACTCTGCAAGGTACTCTCACTGCTGAGCAGCCCATCTACCTCGAACATAATGGCTGGCTGGCCAGAATAAAGACGGCGGTCCATGTCTTACTACCCCGGTTGGAGATACATGACATCCTGCTTGTAGAGTGATATTTCATAGTTAATGCCATTTTTATTGCTGAATGTGATAAAAGTGGTATTAACCATAAAATGTTAGGCTGCACTACAGGTATGGTCCAAAAACGGAAGAGGCAACCGGGAGAATACGTTGTATACTGTATAAACTTGGCGAGTCGGGACCAATGCACATTTTACGGCCGCGCTTTTTTGAGGATATTGTGTTATGGATAGCTATTCCAACACAGAGGCATACGAGCGCCTCTTGCAACTGCTCAGTGCGCAGTTGATCGAATTGAACGCGCTCCAGATGATAGCGACCCCTGAAGAGGACTCAACGCTTGATATAGATACGCTGCGCGCGGGTCTGCATGATCTGGTACAGATGACGCGCGAGGCTCTCTACGTCGTGCGTGTTACCGTTGAAGATCTGCCCGCGCCAGAACTGGAGGACGTAACTCTGGCGGAGGCCCTATCGCGTATGGTCGAGGAAACGGCTGAGCGGCTGGGCCTCTCCAGTCGCGTCTCCTTTTCTGGCGCGGATGAACAGGGGAGGCCCAACGAACATACCCTTTCAAGTATCGCCGAACGTATGCTCCTGTTGATCGCGCGCGAAGCGTTGTACCAGGTAGAAGGGCATGCAGGTGCGCGCAGGCTCAGGTTGATGCTCAACTATGGACAGGACGAGGTAACAATGAGCCTGGAGGATGATGGTGTGAACACAGCCACACAGGCAGCGCAAAGCGAGACAGCGCAAGAGGCAGGCACGCCAGCTCCGCCACTTGCCCTGGCACAAACAGGTATCGCGACGCGCGCAGGAACGCAAGCGAGCACTCCCATCATCAATGATCTGCGCCAGCGGCTTGAACGCATGGGCGGCGCGCTGGAGATCGTAGCGACGGTCGAGAAAGGCACCCATATCCAGGCGCGTATCCCTTATACCTCTCCACAGATGGCGCGTGCATACATCACCAGTACACCGTCCAGCGAGCCGTCTACAGAGTCAACCGGGGGAGATGAACAGGGCGCACCACGCATCTCCGCCGGCGATGAAATCGTACGTCTGTTGATTGTTGATGGACAGGCGGTCACACGGGCCGGGCTACATCGTCTGCTGGAGAGCTATGCGGGCTTGCAGGTTGTTGGCGAGGCCGCAGACGGCGTCCAGGCGGTAAGTGAGACGCTGGAACTGGGACCAGCGGTGGTTTTGATGGATACGCAGCTCCCAGAAGGGCAGAGCCTGGAGGCGCTGCGCCAGATCAAAGAACTCAACCTGGATACAAAAGTACTCCTGCTGGCAACGCAGGATCGCGAGGAATACCTGTACGAAACCCTGCGCGCGGGAGCCGACGGCTATGTGCTGAAAGATATCGCCCCTGATGAACTTGCCCGGGCTGTCCGTACCGTCGCGCAGGGGGAAGTCGTGATACAGTCGCAGATCGCGGGCCGCTTGTTGTCGCGCTTTGGTCGCCAGGGACGAAACACGACACGCTACAACACCCTCACGACTCGTGAGCTTGAAGTGCTGCGCCTCTTAGCGCGTGGCTTGCGCAACAAAGAAATAGCCGCTCGACTCTATGTGAGCGAGCGGACAGTAAATTTTCATCTGGCAAATATCTATCAAAAACTGAACGTCTCGGGTCGTACTGAGGCGTTGAGCAAAGCGCTCGAACAGGGACTTATCACACCTTGACCTCGTTTATGAGACCATGACAACACCCGCGTGCCAGGTATCGATGGCGTGCTTCAGGGAGGCGATATAGGCAGCCTCATTATTATTGTCAGCGGCCGGCGCGTAGACAGGAATAATCTGATCAACGGTCACCAGGCCACGATGTGCGACATACCAGTTGCGGATAAGCTCATACCAGGCATTGAAACCATCTTCCCAGCTATTAAACCAGGCGTAGTTGTCCTGGCAGCGAAAGTTTGGAATGCAGCGCAGGTTGCCAAGCGATAGACTGGCCGTTGCCTCACCCCTGGTACCAAATGTGCTCTCATGCATGAAGAACGCCAGGGCAAAGGCCGGGTCAATGCCATATTTTTTCCCCATATCATAAAGCGCCTGCCCTTTTCCCGCGGCAGGCGAATGATAGGCATCGAGTACCCTGTTAATAAAATCCGCGCTGATTGAAGGCGCGCTGAGCACTCCATAAGGACCGGACTGTGTGGGGATCGCCGTCTTCGCGGGGACTGGATGATTTGCTTGCCAACTGCTGGCATTGGCCAGGCTGCCGCCAACCTGCACATCATATACCTTCCCCCCTGGATAGTTCAGCAGCGAATCGGAAGGTCGCTGATACATACCGGCCGAGATAAAAATGGCGACGAAGATGACAACGCAGACCGTGCAGAGAAGCCACGGTGTCAACCAGGGTTTGTGCCGTTCCAGTGGGTGTGGTTCGAATTGGTCAACCACCTTCTGTGGTACGCGCAGTGCGAGCTGGCCACTGGTTGAGATGTGCTGGAACGCCTTACCTATTGTGGCCCCTGGAGGAGACACTTCCAGTTGCGCTTCACGCTCCTCCTCCCGTATTGCCGGCAGCTTCCGTGTCGCACGTGCGGGAACACGCGATTGAATCTCCATCGGTTGTTGTGGTGAAGCTTTCCTGGCATAATTGCCACTCGCCATGAGCGCGACCTCCTTGAGTAAATAGAACTCTTGTTCCATCATAACACAGCCCGCAACCCCACACAAGTTGACGGCGTGCATTGTACAGCAGAGAGAAATACAGTTAGCTACAAACTATCATATCACTCTAAAAGCGGCTAAAGTATGAGAAAATAGTCCTGTTTCTTACTACTAGATTAGAATTTCATGAGATTCCTTTTTATAGACAGCCAGAAGGCTGTCTACTTGCAGCGACTGGTCTCTTTTTCTAAATTTCATGTCACTACTCAGCCTTCTTCCCGCGCCACAGGCGCGGGAAGATTGTAAAGAGGGCGGCCGCCCGTGGCGGCAAGGGGAGGTGAAGAGTTACAATTCATGGGGATATGCGCTCTTCTCTGCATCGTATATAATAGAAGAATACAATTATGCAAGACACGTTTGTATGCGTAAGCCGTTAGCCCATACGCTAACCATACCCTTACTCAATAGAAATTTGTGACGATATATAATACTTAGTGACAGACTTTCCCTATCCCATGGTCCTGATTCTGTCATCAAGAAGCCCGGTGAAACGTTGTTAATTGCAGTGTGATGTAATCTAAAAACAGAGTAGACGCGAACTATACCGCGTTATGAAACGAAGGAACTTAATCTTTATGCTGAAAGGGGCGTTTGTCCTGTGAGCGGATTATCATTTGTTCTCCTGGCTCCCGGTCCAGGGTCTTCGCCAGATATAACGAAGACCATCTCATCGTTCGCGGGGCCACTTATAGGGTGCACTGTCGCTTTTTTTGTTATCTTCTGGCTTAGCACGGTCATCTGGACATTCCGCGATATTCGTTCGCGTACGCAGGACTTCTTATCGCAAATTCTTGCTACGGTGCTGGCCGCTGTCTTCCCTATTATGGGCCTCTTCATCTATATGATTCTGCGCCCTCGTCAGACGTTAGCGGAGATCTACGAGCGACAGTTAGAGGAAGAGTCTCTACTGGCCGAGATGACCGAGCGCCAGACGTGCAACAACTGTCATGCACGCATTGAGTCTGATTTCCAGGTCTGCCCCTCCTGCGGTCAGAAACTCAAACGCTCCTGCCCGAAATGTGAGCGGCTGCTAGAGTTGCGCTGGATGTTCTGCCCCTATTGTGCGACAAACGTGGGGAGTTCGTCTTTGCCAGCGAGCATGTCCGGCCTCGGACCTGGTCCAATGCCGAATATGCCTGGTACCCCGATGCCTGGCAACCCTGGTATGCCCGCGGGCAATCGCTTCTAAATACCCGGCACACGCTTTTTTCTAGAGACGTGACAACGTCTGGCACTGGCATAGCGAGCAGGGCTACAGGACAGGGCGGTCCGAACACACGCTAAAGCAGCAAGGGGAAGCACCACTACAGCGGTGCTTCCCCACCGCGTTACTCTTTTCACCTACCGCTTCTTTCTGTTGTCCGTTCAACCTATCTACTTTGTTTCTGTGACGAAATGTGCTATAATGGAGTGGCAAAATATGGTACAATTACCGTATTTTAGCCTTTCTGTCAGAATGTTTTCAATAGATTATAGATTGTCTCCGCAAAATTGCTTCCTACACAGGCATGTCCAGCATGCATGTGGACCCTGGATGCGAATTCTGCGTGAGACCCATAGCGTAACCCTGTAAAGGATGCTCATAGGTACGAGCGAGACAACCTCCGTTCCTTACACTGTGGTAGCGAACGCAGCAGCTCCTGTTACTACTGAATAGAAGGCACATCATGCTCCGTCCCATCCCCTGATAGCGACAGAGGGGATGTGTTGCCGAGTCTGTCTGTCCTTCTAATGTTGCGGCCCTGTGTCTCGCTGGCCGGGTACTTATATTGGAGTTTTTTTGATGGCAAAGACGAGAGAATCGATAATGTCAGAGCAGTCCCCTAATGATTATGATGCTCTACTCACGGATGAAGAAAAAACGGCTGGGGAAGGGACGGGGAATGGCGAAGGTAGTAATGGGTATGGTGGACAGAATATTCAGATTCTCGAAGGCTTGGAGGCCGTACGTGTGCGACCGGGTATGTATATCGGGGCCACCGACCAGCGCGGACTTCACCATCTCATCCAGGAGGTCGTCGATAACAGCGTTGATGAGGTCATGGCCGGTCATGCCGATACGGTGAAAGTCGTGATTCACGCCGACAGTTCTGTGATGATCGAAGATAACGGACGTGGCATCCCAGTCGATGAGCATCACCAGCGTCCCGGTCTCTCCACTCTGGAAGTCGTGATGACGGTGCTGCATGCTGGTGGTAAGTTCGGCGGCGGCGGCTACCAGATCAGCAGTGGCCTGCATGGCGTCGGTGTCTCCGTCGTCAATGCCCTTTCTGAATGGTGCCAGGTCGATGTTAAACGCGCGGGGCAGCGCTACCGACAGCGCTACGAGAAGGGTGTGCCTGTCACCGGACTGACTGTCGTTGGTCCTGCCGAAGGTCAGGGTACCATCACATCATTTCTGCCAGATCTGACAGTGATGGAGACGCGTGACTTCAGTTTTGACGTCCTCGCGCAGCGCTTCCGCGAAATGGCCTATCTCAACCGTGGCATGACCATCACCCTGATCGACGAGCGCAGCGATCGTGAAGCGACCTTCTACTTTGAAGGTGGCCTCACTTCATTTGTGCGCTACCTCAACAAGAATCGCAATACCCTGTCGCGCCCGGTCAGCGTGATACGCGACGTGGGCAATGTGAAGGTTGAGCTCGCGCTACAATACAATGATAGCTGGAACAGCATCGAGTACTCGTTCGCCAACGGCATCAATACCGTTGACGGCGGTATGCATATCACCGGCTTCCGCAGCGCCCTGACCAAGACACTCAACGACTACGCGCGCAAGGCAAACATTCTCAAAGAGAAGGATGGCAACCTCTCAGGCGACGATGTGCGCCAGGGCCTGACCGCAGTCGTCAGCGTGAAGATCCCCAATCCACAGTTTGAAGCGCAGACAAAATCCAAGCTTAACAACGCCGATGTGCGCCCGATCGTCGAGTCCATCACCAGCGAGCTGCTCACACGCTATCTGGAGGAGACGCCGAGCGAGGCCAAGGCTATCATCGATAAATGTCTGACGTCCGCTCGTGCCCGCGAAGCCGCGCGCGCCGCGCGCGACCTCATCCAGCGCAAGAATGCCCTCGATACAACCCTCCCCGGCAAACTGGCCGATTGCAGCGAACGTAAAGCCGAGCGCTGCGAATTGTACCTCGTGGAAGGCGATTCCGCGGGTGGAAGCGCGAAGCAAGGGCGCGACCGCCACTTCCAGGCCATCCTCCCATTGCGCGGTAAGATCCTGAACGTGGAGCGCGTGGGACTCGACAAGATCCTGCAAAACGCTGAGGTCAAAAACATCATCACGGCGATCGGCGTCGGCATCGACGAGCACTTCAACATGGCGAAGCTGCGCTATGGCCGTGTTGTGATTATGTGCGACGCCGACGTCGATGGCGCACACATTCGTACCCTGCTGCTGACCTTCTTCTACCGCCATATGCAGCAGCTCATCAACGAAGGGCACCTCTATATCGCGCAGCCGCCGCTCTTCCACGTCAAGTTTGGCAAACAGGTACGTTACGTCTATACTGGCGAGGAGCGCGATGCGCTGGTCGAAGAGTACAAAACAACGCATAATGGTAAGGAGCCAGAGGTTGGCCGCTATAAAGGTCTGGGCGAGATGAACCCGGAGACGCTCTGGGACACTACCATGGACCCGGCCAAACGTACTATCCTGCGTGTCGATATCGAGGAAGCGGTCGAAGCCGACAAGATCTTCAGTATGCTCATGGGCGACGAAGTCATGCCGCGCAAACGCTTCATTGAAAGCCATTCTAAGAACGCGACACTGGATGTGTAGAAGGTTTGTCGGATCTCACAGTTAATTGGATTATGATCCAGGTTACCTGGGCTGAGTTTTCAAAGTTACTGGGATTGGCGTATATGGCGATCACCTATCATCTTAGGTGATCGCCATATGCTTATATGGAAGTTCTCCCACCCCATGATGACCTGAAGCCTCTGCTGGAAACCAAAGAGGACACCTGACCCGGAGTGATTATGCGTCGCCAGATCGGTTGGCTCAATATCGGTCAGGCGAATAGAGAGTGTTGATAGACCATATCAGTCGAAAGGGTAGCCATCAGCGTCGCCCTCTTCTTTACAACTCATATCCTCGGTTCACCCAATAATGCCAATCCTCAATGGCTTGCTGGGTCTCCTCATCGACCTGAATACCTTCTAGTTGTGTTAAAGGTACGGCAAGTTGACGACGGTTCCACTGGATCAGCACAAGCATATCATGCTCACATTCCTCGTCTGGAGCCATTTCTACAACTTTGACTTCTTCTCCTGGCTCTAATGGCGAGGTCGTGCGGCGAACAATGCAATGGGCAGAGAAGGGAAACCGTAAGGTGTCAGATAAATAGTTGTACCAGCTAATCGCTTGCTCTTCGGGACCGTAGGCGTCCACGATGATTTCCATGTGGATACGCTCTTCACGTTCTTTATCTTTGTCGAGACGAGTCATCTCTTTCCTCCTGATATCCATATTGCGGTCGATACCATTAAAATCACGGGTGAAGGTATGAGCAGGACAGAACAGGTCAAAGTAGAGGTCGTATAGCAGCGTAACGCTCCGCGAAACGTTCAGGGGTGATTTTTGGGTAGCGTCCTGTACCTAACTGCGCTAAGACTTCCTGGTAGGCTGCATCCAGCTCATCTAAAGCGATACGTTGTTGTTGAACAAGCAACCTCACGTCTTCGATATCGCGGGTCGTGGCCTGCTCTATTTTACTGAGGGCGATGCTGTAAAAATCAAAGTAAAAGACTTCAATCTGTCCGTAGCAACCAACGTATTGAGCGTGAGGCTCCCATTGCAATGGCAGAGGAATGAAATCCTTGGGTGATGCAAATTCGATGTTGACCTGCATCTGCTGCATGAGCCGCTGTATACTGATGATGAGATCGCCCTCGTTCGCTCCCTCGACTTGTATGTCAATATGCTGTGTAAAGCCAGGGCGTACTCCTGCATGGACGAGAGCGGCACCGCCTACCAGGTACAGCCGTCCTGCTTTGTGAAAGGCACGCCCCAACTGTTGCAGAAAGGACTCGATAGCTTTTTTGTCAACATTGGGTCGCATACTCATGTCGCACTCCTGACTATCGTCTGCTGCGTGTGCAAAAAGTTGCGTCGGAAGAGAGGCCGCTCTTTCACGATGACGGGTTTCTTCCTGCCATAAGAGATGATCTAATTGATTTTGCCAGTCCCCTATAAAGGAGAATGGCATACCTGTACGCCTTTGCTCGAACATTTGTAGTGCGAGTAGTCCCCATTCGCCATTGTAAAAGGCAGGAGGAGGGAGATGACGCTGCTGCCAGAGTTGAGCAAAAGGCTGTTCTGGGAAGTTGGGTGTATGCCCAAGGGCCAGTGTCAGACGAATAGACCACATTCTCTGCAGGTAGAGAGTAGCGAGTGTGGAGGTAGTAATTTGTTCTGCAACTGCTGGTTCGCTCGCTTCTATGGCTTTTAATATAGCGTCTGTGAGTTCAGGGTGAAGTAAGAAGAGTGAGATACTGGCATCTCGTATGCGCGAGTTTTCGTTCTGTTGTGCTAAACGTTTGATGAGTTCAGTAGGGGATAGCTGTTCTATTTGAGAGTGCGAGGAAACCTGTTCAAAGCCTATCAGATACTCGATATCCCATGCGCGGAGGATATTGATGAGTGTATCAGCTTCTTGCCACGAGGTATCCGCTGAGGTGTTGAGTATCTGGCTCATAGTATTTGTTCTGTCTCGCTCGTGTTCAAATCGACACTATTTTCCCTGAATTCGTGACCTCATGATATTCTCTGTGCTGTATCGCTGTCAATACGCTGCTCTTTCCCGTCGTCTGTCTCCCCAGGTGGTAGTTCGTTGACCCTATGGGAGTGGAGGTTCATTCTCGGGAGCGGGCAGGTCGAGTGCCTCGCAGTACTCGGTCATCAGAAGCGTATCTGGCGCATCGGGACGACTCCAGTAGAGGCGCTGCCTGACCTCTTTTGTTCTATCGTTCCAGTCAAAGCTGATCTCGCCGATATTGTTGTAGCCCACAATCAATACCCCCGCTTTCCACCTGTTGAGCCAGCCCTCATAACGGAAGAAGAGGCCGAGCAGACCCTTGCGGCGCTTCTCCAGTTTGCGTTCGATCAGTTCAGTCCCTTGAATGGCCTCGCGCGTAAGCGTATTGGTGGGCCTGCGCAATAAGGTGGGCGTGTGCTCAACATGCTCACTCTGGCGTACGAGTTTACCCCGCACGCTCTTTACCCTTTCCTGGAGGAAGCTCACACCGCTCAGCGCCAGGCGAGCCGGTCTGAGCGACCATTTGAAGAACCGGCGCTGCGCTCGATGTTGCGGCCCGACCCCCTTATCCAGCGTATTATAAAGGTAGCGCAGCCGGTAGCTGCGATCCGGCGGCAAACTGTCAAAGGCTCCTTTCAGCCAGCCCCACGCCGGCAGGACGAGCTCTGACGGAGATCTGTGCGCCGCGATCAATCTAGGGATGGCCCACCAGAGACGGTAGAGCCGCTTGCGTATGATTGTAAGCACATAGTTGAGTGTATGGCGATTCTTCCCCACAATGTCCCAGACAAAAAAGTCGAGTGCGGGCCTCCTGCCATGGCGCAGCAAGTGCAGCAGGCGCGGATAGCCAATCGCTAGCACAGCGAGCTGAGAACCTGCCCCCTCGTTGCAGAGTGCGCTGGATGTATAATTGACCAGCTTCGCCGTCTTCTTCGTATGATTGTCCCAGTATTCCATACTTGCCCCAAAAGCATAATGGACATCCCCTGAGAGAAACACCACGCGCTTCATCACACAGATGGTTTTGAGGAAGCGCTGAAAGGTTCCCCACTCCAGTGCCCAGGCTTCACGATCAAAGGCGTAATTATCTTTTATGCGCCAGCGGCTCCAGAACTGCACCGTCTCGACAAAATCAATGCCCAGCACAGGGGCCGCCGAAATAATGATCGTTATATCGACCTCTGAGCGCAGGGAGGCGGCGAGCTGCGTATGCATAGCATGCAGCGAGAGCAGGCCGGGAAATGCATCAGGCGTGGCATAGTAGCGCCGTGTTCGCGTATCCAACACAATGATCTGATAGCATGGACCTGCGTAGGAGTAATGCCAGTGCAGAGTGCGCTCTGTGTATGGCAGGGTGCCTATGCCGCGAAAAGCTGCGGGTAGACCGATAAGCTCGCTGATAGTCTGTATCTGGCGCGCCTGTTCGTCGCCGCGCCAGGTATCGACCGCGTCCAGGAGGGCGAGGCCGTTTGCGGCGCTAAATTGTGCGGGCGTGTTGCCCCAGGCCTGGAACAACGCGTACGAGAGCAGTCCGTTGCGGACAATACGCTTTCCTAAAGGGTTGGACAGCACCTGTTTACACCACGCGCCATCCAAAAACCAGTCGTCGGTTATTTCGTGATCATCGCATATCATGTACGTCGCGATATTCGCCAGCGCGCGGCGGACATGGGGCAGCGCATCCCTGAACGCGCTCAGGCGTTCAACCTGTTCTGCGTACTGTTCCTGTTCTCTCTCCATGTCCGCACGGGTAGGGCGCACATCGGTGTAGCTCTGCCATAGTTCCTCGCTCGTGGGGAGACTCTCTCCCCAAAGCACGTCGGACCAGGCGAACAGGTACATAGTTGCATATTCAGCAAATGATAGCAGATGGTTATGTGGTGACGTGGTCGTACACTTCGCCTGCGTGATAACACTATCGCTGCGCCTGCCAGGAGCCAGCACATGGGCAGGTGTATGTAGCAGCGGGAGCACTTCCTCCTCGTTGCCCGTCAGCAAACAGCTACTGGCGTCGATCAGGGTAAATAAGAGTGGGGAGGCAACATCGTCAGCGTAGATCTGATCACCGGTCAGATAAAGCTGCTGCGGGCGATCCTCTCCCTGTTGTGCAGCAGTGGCAAGCAGCGTATCGAGCGCCGAGAGCATCTCCCTACCAACTCCATGTGGTTTGCGGCAGGAGCCGTGCACAATGCGCAGGTGATCTACTTCGGCCGCTGGCAGCACGAAACTCGGCAAGGGCTGGCCTGGATAGACGAGAAGCTGTAACGGGTCCGCTTGCGTGGGATCGCTGACGAGAATTCCCACGCTGGCAAGATGGGGAGCGCTTTCGGGCACTGGAGGGGCGGGTATGTGTGTTGACTCTCCTGTCTGAAAAAACAGATCATAGTAGTACAGCTCGCTCCAGGCGAGTGGCTCTGCCGCGTCACCAGCTCCCGCGGTCACGGCCACAATGTGCAGGTGATCGCCGAGGCGAATTGTAGGATGCGTCCCTATGAAACGCTGTACAAGCTTCCCTTCTTCACAGCGCGCGTAAACACACAGCGTGATCAGCCGGGCTTCCTTTAACGCAAGCCAGACCGTCACGGAGCGAGGCTCAACACGCCTCACAATAGGACCCGCCAGGATCAATGGCAGTTCCGCGAGACGTTGCATTAAAGGGCTCCATGGCACAGCTAACACTCCAATCATCAACTAAGTAGAATCTTTTATTTTATGATGCCACATATCGCCGCATCGCGGCAATATGTGGCATCATAAAATAAAAATTACGCCCTTTTTTAGCAGCGAGAAGGTTTGCACGTGCACAGCGTGGCATTGAGAGATGCAAATATAAACTGCGGAAATAATTACTCATTCTTAACCATATTACCACCATGTTCATCTATCTTTCGTCGAGCTATTTGCCACATAATATGGATGGTGATAAATCATCTCCATTGGCAAGATACTCGCCAAATGGGCTAGTCGTATGCCATAGTGTGCAAGCGGTCTGTCCTTATCTGCTATATTTATAAATGGATGAATACAGGCCGGTTTATTTATAGTGAGTAGTTGTAAGAAGGGTGTAACGTATGGATAGTAATTCTCTTTTAGTACGTGTGTTCCGTCGTCTTGTCGTCGTAAGTAGTGTGGCGCTTCTTCTCAGTCTCTATGTCTCCGTTCTCATTCCTGTACAAACGGCCGCGGCCAGCAGTCTATCCAACACATCGTTTGTACGCGTCATTCATGCCTCGCCATATGTTGGCACAGCGGACGTCTTTGTCGATGGCAAAGCCCTGCTCTCAAGTTTTCAGTTTGCAGCGGTCACCGACTATGTTCCGGTCCCGGCAGGCGTGCACAAAGTGCAGATTGCCCTGATTGGCAAGGGGATTGATGCCTCTGTCATCAACCAGGATATGACGGTTGATCCGGGTTATGCCTACACTGTAGCTGCCCTTGGTGCATCACCCGACGCGCTTTCTCTACAGGCGTTTATCGACAATAACCAGGTGGTAGCCAACCAGGCTAAAGTACGCGTGTATCACCTCTCGCCCGACGCAGGTACAATAAACGTAAATGTGGGAGGGGATGCAAACCTTAATAATGTAGGCTATCCCAAAGCTTCCGATTATGTGACGACCAGTGCCGGTCCCTGTACATTTACATTCACTGATCCGAAATTCAACATGAACCTGCCACTTACCACAACGCTTAATAACAACGCTGTGACAAGTGTCTTCGCGGTTGGACTTTTCAATGGCAGCCCGCACGTCAAGCTGGTTTCGGCGCAGACACAGGGTATACCGGGCCTTCCGAAAACCGGTGGTGATCCCAATCTGCACCCCGATAGCGTGATAGCCCGGCCCATCTTCTCCTGGCTGCTAGCGACTGCTGCACTGTTTCTGATTGGTGCTGGCGTCGTGATGCGGCGTTTGAAACGCGTGGTATAGCTGCCTTTTTCTGGTACGTCGCGTACTCCCCTTTGCTCACCGCTAGAGGTAATCGTATAATGGCCGTGACAGGGGAGTACGTTCTGTTGTATCTAGCAAGGTGTCCTAGCAGGGATGGAAGGTATGTATAGAGGTCGTTTTACGTTGTGTATTCTTCTCCTCTGTCTGGGGTGTATTATAAGTGGGTGTGAACAACGTGCGATACAGGCGAGGGTAGCACATCCACCCGAGATGGTGGAGCATATCGTCAGAACGCCAACAGCGACACCTACGCCGAGCGTGGTTGATAATCCCGCGCGCTTGCTTATCCCCGCTATTCACGTTGACGCGGCCATTGAACAGGTAGGATTGCGGTCGGATGGGGATCTTGATACCCCACAGGACAATCCATGGAATAATGTCGGGTGGTACAATGCAGGGACACGACCGGGCGAGCGTGGCAGCTCGGTCATCGATGGACACCTGGACCGCACCGGAGGAGCTCCAGCCGTCTTCTGGGATCTACGAAACGTACATGTTGGAGACGAGGTCATTGTCGTTATGACCTCTGGCAAAACAGTACATTTCCACGCGACAAATATTGCCGCGTATCAGCCACAGGAAGCACCACTCCAGGGTATCTTTGGCGATACGGGGGGAAACTATCTTAATCTCATCACCTGCGCGGGCGATTGGGTCCCTAGCCAGCATCAGATGACTTTGCGTATGGTCGTCTACACGTCGTTGGGGTAAAATGGGGTGCGTTATAGCGTGTCGAATGTGTAAGCGTGTATCAGGATCGCTGCCTGGGTTTATATTGTGCGAGGTGCCGTGTGTTACAAGAACCAATGACGTTGCCAATAGGAGCTGTTATTCCAGGTCTTCATGGAGAGCGCTATATTGTTGAAGGTCTCCTCGGCCAGGGAGGCTTTAGTGCAGTTTACCGCGTCAGGGAACGGCATGCGCGCGAGAACATCTTAGCGCTCAAGGAAGTGATCAATCCTGCTTTCCATGAGCGCCGCCGCCTGACGTATGAGGCCGAACTGCTCATGCGCCTTGAACACCGCTCGCTCCCTCACGTGTATCAGGTGTTTGAAAACGTCAAGCTCAATCGCATCTATATGTTGATGGATTACGTTGAAGGCAAAAACCTGGAGTCTCTACGCCAGGAGCAGCCGGAGAAGCGCTTTTCTCTGACCTTCGCTCTCTCCCTGTTGACGCCAATTGTAGATGCGCTCAGCTACCTCCATTGCCAGAGCCCACCGGTGATCCATCGGGATATCAAACCCGCGAACATTATTGTGCCGACAGGGAACGGCGAACCCTACCTTGTCGATTTTGGACTCGCCAAAGAATACATCGAAGATAAAACAACAAATGTGTTTCGCTATGGCACCCCTGGCTATGCCGCGCTAGAACAATATGGTCAGGGAACGAACCAGCGTACCGATGTCTATGGCCTCGGGGCCACCCTCTACACGCTCTTAACCGGCAAGTTACCACCTGATGCCCTTTCCAGAGCCGTCGGCAAAAATGGCAAAGATCCCCTGCTAGCTGTCGATCAGCTCAACCCGGCCATCCCCCCTGCCATCACAGAAGTGATCGGGCAGGCAATGCGCTTGAGCAATGACGATCGTTTCAACAGCGTGGAAGAGTTCTGGCAGGCGCTCAGTGTCGCGACCGTCCAGAAGTCGGGGTCAGCGCCGAAGCTACCCAATACACCTCTGCCTCCCACTGCTCTTCCTGAACAGGAGGAGGAGGAGACACTTGACGATCTCCACCAGCAACAACATGCAGAGAATAAGGTACCAACCAGCCGAAAACGCACCTCCAGAGGTGTCTTATTTACTGTAACCCTGCTCCTCCTCATCGCGCTCATCACTGGAGGCAGCCTCTTCTATACGTTCTGGTATCAGCATGCTCAACAGCCGGCGATAGGGCATATTACGCATACTCATCAGATAACAAAACCGAAGAGTACACCAACGCCATTATCCCCTTATCCTCAACTGACAACCGGCTACGGTGGTGTTATCGATGATGTCACTGTAGCAAAAGAACACACCAATATGTTTCTCAGCGAAATCAAACAGGATCAGGACAAGATCTCGGGGCGTTTTCAGGGATTGGGGCACAGTGGCCCATTCACGGGAAACGTGACGAAAGATGGCACAATCACGTTCACAGTCAACCTGCCAAGCCTCAACGAAACGCTCTCGTTTCAAGGTGTGATTAAGGTAGGCGGAGACCTGAAAGGAGTCTTTGATACGCTTAATGCTAATGGGCAGAGCACAGGAGAAACTGGAAGCTGGTATCTCAGCGCACCGAAATAATGTCCTTTCTTTAGCTGGGCCTGGTGAACATGAGGATGACCCTTTGATGAACGAAACTTTACGTGCCGAATTGTTGGCAATGGAACATATTGATCGCAGTGTTCGAGCATCTCTGGTAGAACGGGGAGAACTGCACAGGGAAGGGTATCACCCGGAGATGGAAGCCCTGCACCGCCAGCATAATGCTCGTATGCGCACGCTCATTGAGACCTATGGCTGGCCAGGTCGTTCCCTCGTTGGTGACGACGGCTGTCGTGCTGCTGGTTTTATTGTGCAGCACGCTCTGCTTGATCTTGACCTGCAGCGCCGCTGTATCGCACTGCTTGCTGAAGCATGTGCGCAGGGAGAAGCTGAACCCTTCATGTTGGCTCTGCTGACGGATCGCGTCCTTATGCAGGAGGGGCAGCCCCAGGTCTACGGCACGCAGTATGTTGGAGCCTCAGCTGGTGGAGTAGAACCCTGGCCAATTGCGCACCCGGAAACCGTTGAAGAGCGCCGTTACTCCGTCGGGTTACCACCGCTTGCAGAGCATATGGCTCGCCTCAATGCCCAACACCAGCAGGAATTAGCAAAAGTCCAGGAACCTCGAGAGTAGATTGATTACGACCAAGAGGAAGCTGGCTGTACCTCAAATAGCGCCAGATTGCGGATCTCGTTATAGATCTGCTCTGCTCCTGGCTGAATTTCCCATCAGTAGCAGTTCTCTCGCTGTAGGCATAACCTGCGTGCAACTTCATATCATGTAGCATGGCCAGTAATGCCGGCTGGAGCAACTGGATATTTGCTCATGTGCACCAGTTTATGTCTCTCTACGCATCTCTCAGGCTCTTACTAGATGTTAAAACACAAAAAGTAGCAAACGTGTTACAGGCGGTTAACGAGGGGAGAGAGGCAGCGGGAAGAAGGGTAGCCCGAAAGGTACAGGGGCGAAATTGTCTTGACAGTAGTCAAGTCGCTGATGTATTATCCACAGGTGAGAACATTATCGCTTCCTTTAGAATAGCAGCATGGGCGGTTGCTGAAATTGGTAGACAGGGCAGACTTAGGATCTGTTGGTGATGAGCCGTGAGGGTTCGAGTCCCTCACCGCCCACTTCCCTATCAGGAGAAATAAGGAATATGCTGCTCAGCAGGATGAGCGAAGCGAGCTGCGAAAGTAGCGTTCCTGGCTGCTTTTACAGAACGCGGGAGTGGCTCAGTGGTAGAGCATCTCCTTGCCAAGGAGAAAGTCGCGGGTTCGATCCCCGTCTCCCGCTCCAACTTGTCTAGACGAAGGGAGTCATAGTACTGCCTTTGGCGGGTAAGCGAGCGTGTGTCCTCCTGTAAATCATCATCACAATGATTAGAGAAAAACAGGTGGAGTTCATTTGCTTGTGGCGGCGGCCTATGGGTGGTGATTGCCTCGCTCTCCCTCCCAACGGTCTATGTGCTAAAGTAAGAAACATGCAGCAAGTTTACTTTTGTCAGGTACAATACATACTAAGAAACGATCTTTTGGAGGAAATGTGAAGGTCTCTGTTGAAAAACTGCCAACGAGTGAGGCCGTCCTGGATGTAGAATTGACATGGGACGAGATGGAAAAAGCCTCAGACAAGGCATATCGGAAATTAGTACAAAAGGTCGATATCCAGGGATTTCGCCGCGGTAAGGCTCCACGTAGTCTTGTAGAGCGCCGGTTGGGAAAAGAGTATATCTATCAAGAGGGACTCGACGAACTCATCTCAGACGTCTATCGCAACGCCGTGAAAGATCACGAGCTCACACCTATCAGCCAGCCGAAGTTAGATGCGCCGGTTTTCGAAATGGGGCAGCCCTATCACTTCAGCCTGACAGTTCCTGTCATTACACCGGTTGAGCTGGGTGATTACCGTGCGTTGCACTTTGAGCGAGAAGAGGCCAGCGTCACTTCAGAGGAAGTCGATAAAGAGCTGGCGTCGCTGCAGGAGCGCTCGACGACCTGGGAAGAGGTAGCGCGCCCTGTCGAGTATAATGATCGCATCAAAGCGGATCTCAAGCTCACATCAGACGAGCAGAACATATCTGATCTGAAAGACAACACGTTTGAGATTACCAACGAACGGCATGGACTGTTCAGCGGCATGGATGAGCATCTCCTGGGCATGCAAGCCGGGGAGAGCAAAACCTTCACAACGACCATCCCAGAAGATTACAACAACGAGAAACTCGCCGGCAAGCAGGCTGACTACGCTGTCACAATTCATACTGTGGAGGAGAAGCGTCTCCCTGAACTGAACGACGAATTCGCGCAGAAGGTCAGTGATGGGCAATACGAGACGCTGGAAGATTTGAGCAAGGTGTTGAGCGACAATATTCTCGAAGGGAAGAAACGTCGTATTACCGAAGACCTGCGCGAAAAGATCTTGAATGCCGTGATCGACGAGTCACAGTTTACTATCCATCCCGTATTGGTCGATGAAGAGGCGGAGGAGATGGCGCACCAGTTCGGCCATATGCTTGAGCGGCAGCACCTCACCATGGATCAATATCTGAAACTGACGGGCAAGAGTCGCGAGGAATACCTGCAAGAGGTCAAGCCGGACGCGGAGAAACGTGTCAAACGGCAACTGGTGCTGGAGGAGATCGCACGGCGTGAGGAGATTACAGTCGCACCGGAAGAGATCGAATCGCTCTTTAACATATATGAGCAGATGGGACAGGCATTACCCCATACCGATGAGCAAATCCGGGCGTTAACGTTGAGTTATCGACGAGAAAAGACGCTCTCTCGTTTAGTTGAATTAACAACCGATCCCGATCCCGATGCGGAGAGCGAGGCCGAGGCCGAGGCTAGTATAGCCAATGCCGAAGCTGCTGTACTCGCCGGCGAAACCGAGACCGATGCAAGTCAGGATGAGGCCGCGCAGACTGAGGAAACCGCAATAGCAACACCTCTACCGGACGAACCAGAGGCGGAGGCTGTAGAGTAAATATGCAACCATCTGGTGCTGTGTTGCACATGCAGGAAAGGTAACAGACGTGGCAAACTCAAAAAATGTGCGAACAACTTATCGTTGCTCGTTTTGTGGCAAAAGCCAGGATCAGGTGCAACGGCTGATCGCGGGGCCGGGCGGTGTCTATATCTGTGATGAGTGTATCGACCTGTGTCGAGAGATCATTGACGAAGAGCAAGCCACCGTTGCAAAGCCACGCCTGCAAACAGGCAAAATCCCGACGCCGAAGAAGATCTACGAACAGCTCAGCCAATACGTTATTGGACAAGAGCGCGCCAAGAAGACGCTGGCGGTTGCGGTATACAACCACTACAAACGCATCGGTGTAGGCATGCAGATCGATGACGTGGAGCTGGGGAAAAGTAATATTCTCCTGATCGGTCCCACCGGAAGCGGGAAGACACTGCTGGCCCAGACACTTGCCAAGGTGCTGGACGTTCCCTTCAGTATCGCGGATGCTACAGCGCTTACTGAAGCCGGCTATGTTGGAGAGGATGTCGAGAACATCCTGCTGCGCCTTATCCAGACCGCCGACTTTGACGTAGCGCGCGCCGAACGTGGTATTGTCTATATCGATGAAATCGACAAGATCTCTCGTAAATCGGATAATCCCTCGATTACGCGTGACGTCTCCGGTGAGGGCGTACAGCAAGCCCTGCTCAAGATTATCGAGGGTACAGTGGCGAACGTACCACCGCAGGGTGGCCGTAAACATCCACACCAGGACTTCATCCAGATTAATACTGCAAACATCCTCTTTATCTGTGGCGGCGCGTTTGAAGGGCTCGACAAGATTGTGGAGCAGCGCCTGGGCAGCAACAGGTCGATCGGGTTTCGCAACCAACTCAATCAGGAAGTGAAGACCGGTAACGAAACCATTTTGACCAATATGATCCCGGATGATCTACTCAAATACGGTTTGATCCCCGAGTTCGTTGGTCGTCTGCCCGTGCAGGTCTCGTTGGACAACCTGGATAAAGCCGCGCTCGTCCGTATTTTAACTGAGCCGAAGAACGCTATTATCAAACAATTCCAGAAGTCTTTTCAGCTTGACCGCGTCGAACTGGTCTTTACCAATGATGCCCTTGATGCGGCGGCGGAAGGCGCGCTGAAACAACGTACAGGCGCGCGCGGGCTGCGCACGATTATTGAAGATGTGCTGCTAGACGTCATGTACGAGATCCCATCCCGTACCGATGTGAAGAAAGTCATCATCAACGAAGATGTGATTACCTCGCACCATAAACCGCTCCTCGTCACACGAGGAGATCGCAGTGCAGCGTACTCTGAAGATGAGTCTGCCTAGCGCAGGCTCATCTGTTTTTCATCCCTGCATTAAGATCAGTATTCTCTATGTATAAGGATACAGGCTAGAAGTTGAGAGAGCTTTGTGGCTAGTTGGTCAGGAGAGATAGGCGGCTATCAATGAGTGAACAGGAACGTCCAGATGTAACCCAGGAGACCGATACCGGGTATCCTCTGGTCGCATTAAAAAGTATCGTTGCGTTTCCTCATAATCGTCAAGCACCGACCATCGCCCGCGAAAAGATGGTGCGCGCGATTGAAGAGGCGATGATGCGCCCGGATCGTACACTGATTGTAGCCACACAACGAAGTGCGGATATTGATGATCCGCAGGCCAAAGATATCTTTCCGGTCGCGACCCTTGCTGAGGTTGTGACGATACACCGGCAGCAGGATGCCAGCCTCCAGGTGCTTATTCATGGCAAGAGCCGGGTACAGATCGCGGAATTTCTTGACGACGAACCGTTTATCCGCGTGAAGGTGACCGTGCTGCCAGAACCGCAGACCGGGGGACCGCAGGCTGATGCGCTCGTGCGCCATGCCACTAACCTCTTTGAGCGTTATGCGCAACTCAATCGCCGTTTTTCGGTTGAGGATATCAATTCTATCGTCGCCCTGAAGACGCCGCCCCGCCTCTCCGATACCCTGGCTGCCCACCTCGTCACTGAGCTGGATCAGCAGCGCGATCTCCTGGAGACTCTGGATCCCATGGCGCGTCTGGAGAAGATCTGCGTGATTATGGGCAACGAGATAGAAATTCTTGAACTGGAGACAACCATTCGCAGTCGTGTCCGCTCACAGGTGGACCGCTCGCAGAAAGAGTTCTACCTGCGCGAACAATTGCGCGCCATTCAGGAAGAACTGGGCATGGAGACTACCTCAGAGGCCGACGAGCTGCGCGCAAAGCTGAAAGAGAAGAAAATACCATCCGAAGCGGCGGTCAAATTACGCAAAGAGATCGATCGTCTGGAGCGGACACCGGCCCAATCGGCTGAGATCGCGGTGATACGTTCCTATATCGATTGGGTACTGGCCTTGCCCTGGACAGAGCGCAGCGAGGATACCTTCGATATCGACGAGACGCGCCACATACTTGACGAGGATCACTACGGTTTAGAGGGGATCAAGGAACGCATCATCGAGTTCCTTGCTGTACGTAAGCTGCGCCAGCAAGCGGCAAAACGAGACGGTGCATCCACGCGTGAGAGCCAGGGACAGATCCTGTGTTTTATTGGACCACCGGGAGTCGGCAAGACCTCACTGGGGCAGTCTATTGCCCACGCCCTGGGTCGCAAATTCGCGCGTATCTCACTGGGCGGCGTCCATGATGAGGCGGAAATTCGTGGGCATCGCCGGACCTATGTCGGCGCTCTGCCCGGACGCATTATTCAGAGTATGAAGACCGTTGGAGTACGCAATCCGGTCTTTTTGCTCGATGAAATCGATAAGCTCGCCGCCGAGTACCGGGGCGATCCCGCGGCCGCGCTGCTCGAAGTCCTCGATCCTGAGCAAAACGCGAATTTCACTGACCACTACCTGGAGATGCCTTTCGACCTCTCTGAAGTGTTCTTTATCTGTACCGGCAACGTCAAATATCAGATTCCGCGTCCACTGGCCGACCGTATGGATATTATCGATCTTCCAGGCTATATGCTCGATGAGAAGGTCAATATTGGTCTACGGCACCTGTTGCCCAAAGTCCTGCGTGAGCATGGCCTGACTCCTGAGCAGGTCAAGATCTCCAGGGCGGTTATGCAGCGCATTGTGACGGACTACACGCGAGAAGCAGGCGTACGCAACCTCGAACGACAACTGGCAACGATCTGTCGCAAAGCCGCCCGCAGAGTACTGGAAAAGCCAAACACACGTATAAGTATCACGGCAAGCAATCTTGAGCAATACCTGGGTACGCCGCGCTACACGAATACCCCTCCGTTACAGCGTACTCAGATTGGAGCTACGATGGGGTTGGCGGTAACGGAGATGGGGGGGATCTTGCTGCCGGTAGAAGTGGTGACGATGGTCGGGCGTGGCGAGACAACGGTGACAGGACAATTGGGAGAGGTGATGCGCGAGTCTGTGATGGCCGCGCTCTCGTACATTCGTACGCGAGCGAACGAGTTCCACATTGATCCCAACTTTCAGGAAAACACCGATCTGCACATTCATCTGCCCGAGAATGCGATCCCCAAGGACGGTCCGTCAGCAGGTATTACTATTGCGACAGCCCTGGTCTCTGCCCTTACACGACGTCCTGTCCGCACTGATCTGGCGATGACGGGTGAGGTCACGCTGCTGGGCAGCGTGCTGGGCATCGGTGGCTTGAAGGAAAAGGTGCTCGCGGCACAACAGGCCAACATCAATAACTTGATTATCCCGGCAGCGAACAAGAAGGACCTGGCCGATATCCCGTTTAAAATTCGCCAGCGCGTCAACTTTACCCTGGTTGAGAATATGGACCAGGTGATTGAAAGGGCGCTCACACCGGCTCCGGTAGAGGAAGAGACGCGTGGCAAAGAGTTACACCTCTTGCATAGAGACGAACATGCGCCAGTGGAGCATGAGCAAAACTTACGTCGCAGCGGCTTGCCAGTAGATGATGAAAACGAGGATCAATCTGGCGACGATGATCCCTCTGCTTTTATGATCCCGCCTGCCGATCAGTCATCCCATGATTTTTATCCCCCGGCACGAGCGAAACGAGAAGAGAAGGATAAACGATAGACAGATAGTTTGTGTAAAAAAGCCTGGTTGCTCTACCACAACCAGGGTTGTGGTAGAGCAACCAGGCTTTTTTACACGCAAAAACCGCTTGTATGCGCGGGTGAAACGGCGATGACCTATTTTCCCGTGGGGCTGCCCCCAGAGTATCGTCGGAGCTGAAGAGCTTAACTGCCGTGTTCGGGATGGGAACGGGTGTACCCTCTTCGCTATTATCACCGGTTCGCCCGCGCATACAAGCGGTTCCTTTGACAGGATGTATAATATCACTACCTGCCAGTTCTGTCAACACCTTTTAGGCTGAGTTCTCAGAACTTCTCAAATTCTTTTTCCTCCTCGCATACAGCGCAGGAAACAAATAGAGATATGTTGTTGCTGTCCATTATGGGGCCAGTGATCCCATGATGGACAGCAACAACATGAAAAAGATACTGGCCGCCCCAGGTGGCGATTAGTGGATCAGAAGGAGGCTTTGTCTCGTGACTTCTCTCACCATTCGCGACGTTCGTACGATTCTGACAATGCCAGAGGGCGGGAATCGCCTGGTTATCGTCAAGGTCGAGACTTCGGAACCCGGACTGTACGGGCTGGGGTGCGCGACCTTTACCCAGCGCCATACTGTGGTACGTACCGCCGTTGAGGATTTCCTCAAACCCTTTCTGCTCGGCAAAGACCCGGCGCGTATTGAGGATCTCTGGCAGACAATGTACCAGAACTCGTACTGGCGCAACGGTCCCGTGCTCAACAATGCCATCTCAGGGGTCGATATCGCCCTCTGGGACATCAAGGGCAAACTGGCGGGCATGCCACTGTACCAGTTGTTTGGCGGTAAGTGTCGCGAGGGCGCGGCCGTTTATCGTCACGCCAGCGGGCTTGAGCCAACCGTGGTGCTGGAAAAAGTGCAGTATTTTATGGACCAGGGCTATCATCATATTCGCTGCCAGCTTGGCGGCTATGGCGGTGGCCTACCACTACGCGCGGCCCCCGAAGATGCTCAGCCAGGCGTCTATTTTGATCCCGACGATTACGCTCGTAATGTGCCGCGCCTCTTCGACTACCTGCGTACAAATGTAGGCTATGACGTTGAGCTGCTACACGATGTGCACGAACGCCTCGCCCCCAGCGAAGCTATACGCCTGGCGCGCCAGCTTGAACCTTACAGGCTCTTCTTCCTGGAAGACCCGCTCCCGCCCGAACAGAATGGCTGGTTTCAGATGCTGCGCCAGCAGTGCGCAACGCCGATCGCGATGGGCGAGCTGTTCAATAACCCCCAGGAATGGGTGCCCCTGATCACCAATCGCCTGCTAGATTTCATTCGTGTGCACATCAGCCAGATTGGTGGCCTGACCCCTGCCCGCAAGCTTGCCACCTTATGTGAAACTTCTGGGGTACGTACCGCCTGGCATGGTCCTGGCGATACTTCACCTGTAGGACACGCCGCCAACCTGCACCTGGATGTAAGCTGCCCGAATTTTGGTGTGCAGGAATGGGGCGGCTTCAGCGAGGCCATACGCGAGGTCTTCCCTGGCTGCCCAGAGGTGCGCAAGGGCTATATGTATCCCAACGATAAGCCCGGCCTGGGCATCGATATCGACGAGCAAGCTGCCGCCCGCTATCCCTGTGACGATGGCCCGCCCATCTGGACACAGACGCGTACACCTGATGGTACCGCAGTTCGTCCCTGATCATGTTTTGCTCCGGCTCACCTGTGCTGCAAGCAGGTGAGCCGGAGCAAAACGCTGAGCACGCGTAAG